>Ga0157363_1003115_pt1 | contig 14866 bp, 9 predicted proteins | sample AttsexASBM1_FD_111477 | JGI IMG/M metagenome (GOLD analysis project Ga0157363, IMG submission 111477) | Fungus gardens microbial communities from leaf cutter ant in Ribeirão Preto, State of São Paulo, Brazil - Atta sexdens ASBM1 | ecosystem: Host-associated > Fungi > Mycelium > Unclassified ...
ATCGATTTTTTTCGAATATTATTAATTTAAGTTAAAAGCTCTAATTGATTTACTTATGAAATGTTGCTTGTAACATTTTAAACATATATAAAGAAAAGACTAAAAAAATATACGTTCTGCTTCATAGAAAGCATTTTCTTTGTCTTCAAAAAAATCTTTTCTTTGTTCGAATGTCATATAAATATTCTGATTCATGTAAAAAAAATTTTCTAATTTCTTTGTTAGGAAAATCTTTTCTTTAAAATTTCTTTGTTAGAATGATGTTATCCGACATATTACTGTATGCCTTTATTTGGTAATTTCTGATTGGAATATAGCATACACTAATAAATAAGATTGTAAAATAAGCAGTCTGCTTCACAAAGTAGTTAAAATTTATTTATAAAATCTATTTATAATATAAATATAATTATAAATTTTTAATTTATATTTTTTTAATAAAACTTATCTATATTTTTCATTTGATTTATACTTTCTTTTTGCCTATAATAAATGTGATATCTTTAAAACATCTCTTAAATTTTTAATTTTTAGTATATATGATTAAATCATTCATGCTCAGCATATTTCTTTTCTTCAAAAAAAAGGAGCATCAAGTAATTAGTTTATATATAATTTTTTAAAATATATAAATACCTTGGAAATACTTTCTAAAGATGTTAAAGTATGTAAGAAGTACATTTAATAATTTTTGTGTATTTATTAAAGTGATGAAAATTAATTCGGAACATGAATGACCCTCTGAGTAAAGAATCAGAAAATCATTGTGTATATTAAGGATTAATTTTTGTAATCTATGCGTATATTAAAATTATATTTATAGAGAATGATAAATTATTTGTGGTAATTATGTATGTTTACAGCCTCCAGTTTTAATAAAAGAATTTGGTCCGATAGACTACATTGACTTTTCACCAGTAGAGCCACATTATTTCGCAACAACCTGCTCAGTACGAGTACAACTGTATAATCCTATCACAAAGTTAGCTACAAAAACTTACAGCAAGTTCAAAGAAGCTGCATATGGAGGTTGCTTTCGTAGAGATGGCAAGCTGTTGTGTGTCGGTGGAGAAGAAGCAGTGATTAAACTCTTTAATATCAGTTCAAATAGCGTGTTGCGAATCTTTTCTGGACACAAGGCTGCAGTGCACAGAGTTTTCTTCACAGCAGATGATGTTCGCGTTGCCTCATTTTCAGACGATAAGACTGTAGCTTTGTGGGACATACCTAGTGAAAAACAATTGACAAGCTTCAATGAACATACAGATTATATCAGAGCCGGCGCAGTGAGTCCTGTATCCTCTGATGTGTTACTATCCGGCGGGTATGACAAAATTGTGAATATGTATGATGCCAGAACGAATAAGAAGGTATTTAGTGTTAATCATAACGCACCAGTAGAAAGTTTACTCTTCTTGCCGACTGGAGGAATATTTCTGTCTGCAGGTATAATATTTATGATTGATTATATTTTATGTATCTATATAATTTTAAAAAATTTTGATGTGCAATTCAAATGAATATATTATGTAATACAATATATAAATTTATATGGAAATTATAAGCATCAATAGATTTTTGATCATTACAGGTATTAAATTGTTACTCGTATTGTTATTCACGATTTTAATAAATCGTTTATTATTTAAAAAATTTTATAAATTTTTTAGTAAATAATATGTATAATTATACATATTATATACACATATTATATACAATTTCATACAATTGAAGGTTTATATATAAAATTGTTTATTAAAAATAAAAATAAAATAAAAATTATTTAATATAATTTCAAGGTGGTTCAGATATTAAAGTATGGGATGCTCTTGCGGGTGGCAAATTGGTCGCGAAAATTACACAACATCATAAAACTGTAACTTGCCTGAAAATTGCTTCTAATGGTCATAGAATACTATCTGGTTCGTTGGATAGGCATGTTAAGGTTTACGATGCTGGAACATATAAAACTCTTCATGCTTTGGATTATCCTAATGCGGTTCTCAGCATAGGAATCAGTGTAAGCAAAACAAATTCTTTGCCGTTAAATCTGCTGTCATCTATACTTATTTAAGAAGTCGTCTGGAATATTTTTATATTCTTTCGTTTTTAATAACTTTTTACTTCTTTAATAACTGTTTTTTTAACGAATCTTTGAATATACAATTTCATTAAAACCCACAATAAGAAAATTTTAATTAATATCTTTATTTTTCAAAAATACTGTCATAATAAGCTATTTAATGAGTTAATATCCGTTTGTAATATTTATTTTGTTTCTATTTACCTTTATATATATATATATATATATATATATATATATATAATGATATAATATTCCAGATGAAGAAAACTACTGATTACTCTCGGGTTAATAAATTTGATCTATCTAATATTATAAAATTGAATTATTTATAAAAATTGATACAGTTAATATCAAATTGCAGATAGACGATGAAACCGTCGTAGCTGGTATGGTAGACGGTATGATTTCTGTTAGAAGACGTGAGGAAGATGTGAAAGATGTAATAAAATCGAAACGGAAGAAGGTGTCGTATAGGCATGCAGGAGAAAATCTGCACGTGCGAAGTATTGACGTAGTCGTGCACCAAGAAGTGAAAGAAGTAATGAGCAAGCACGATGCCTGCTTACGAAAATTTCAATATAGTAAAGCGCTCGATTGTGTCATGATGAATTATGTGGTTAATAAAACGCCACATGTCACTGTAGCGCTTACACAGGAACTTATTAGGCGCGAAGGTTTAAGGCGAGCATTGGCTGGTAGAGACGGCAAGTCGCTAGTTAACATTATTAAATTCTTGAACAAGTATATCGGCAGTATACGTTTTGGAAGAGTATTGTCGCACGTAGCGAACGTGTTATTAGGTAAGTGTTAAATATTTTCCTTTAGATTTCTTTTCACATTTTCTTATTAATAAAATTTATTCTTTTTTTGATAGACGTTTACGAAGATCATTTGGACGAACTATCGGAGGAAACACGAAAAACGTTTGCTATACTGTCGCAAAAATTGCAAGAGGAAGAACAATTAATTTTAGCTTTAACTCAATTGCAAGGTTCAATGCAAATGATATTGTCTGGTGCTGAAACATCTTCTTTACCTACTATAAAAGAAATTCAAAGCTTGGAACCATCAAATGCCGCTCAAACAGAACGTGATATTATTTTGAATATAGCTTAAAATAATTTATAAAATATTCAATTGTAAAATAATTTTTGTAAAATAGTTTTTTTGTACATAATTTTACATTAGCATTAAATTTCTCGAAATATAAATGAACAAGCAACAATTTAAATATTTTTCTCTTAATGAATAAGTGAAGAGTAACAAATTTAAAATTTTGCAAAAATTAATTTATAGTGAAAAAGTTTGTGGTGTATACAAGTCACAAGCTTAATTGAAAATATTCTAGCAAATTGTTTTTTATTTTTTTAAATAAACTTAAATTGACAAAAGTCATTCGCTTATTTCAAGAAGTCTCCTTATTGAGACATTTTTGCCAAGCAGCAGAAGATGGTCTTTCAGGCACTATCCACCCAATTGGAATCGTTGTTGTATCATTTTCTGAACTGATGAACTTATCCCAGGCTTTACTGAAATGCAAAAAAGGAAACATTTTTTTGACTGAAAAAAAATGATATCATTTGAAATTAATTACATCTCGATATTAAATACATACCGAATCATGACAAAACTATCCATATTTTTATAGGATTGTTCAGCAGCCAATATACTTGTTCCAAATAGCACATTTTCCCAATCATCGAATAAATTTTTCGTTTGTTTTTCGATCCTTTTTTCGTTATCCGTTTTTAGCATTAATTTCAATTCCTGTTCTTCTATTGCATACTCGCGGTCCAAAGTAGTCCACTGTTCTATTAATTTAGCTATAATATATATTTATAATTAAAAATATAAAAATTATTATATTATTAATTTATATTATATTTGTTAAGAAAAGAAACACAAAAAATCCTACCCTGTATTAAACTCTATTATTAATACTCTATTATTAATCGTTTTATATTTATTTTATTAGAATTCCTTATTATTACATTAATTGTATTTATTGATGTGTCTATTTTTATTTCGCATTTTAAGAGGTTTATTATTTTTATTATTAAAAATAATATGTAGCAAAATAAAATACACTACCGATGGTATTATTGAAGGCTTTCTCGGCTGCTAAGGATAATTTCTCGCCCCTCGCTCGAGCAATATTCGCCTTGATCTCTCTTAAGTTCTGCAGTTCTTGTAAAATCCCTAGATACTTTCGTGCATCGTTTCTCTTGCTTCGAACATCGGATAAAACCATATCCGCATCTTTGCGCAAATTCTCCTCTTGTTTCTCTCGCTTAATTACCGCCTGCTCTTTTCGAATCCACGCATCAGCTTCTGCATGTAACCTTGTTCTTCTTTCTTCTTTCAGTAACTTCTCCTTTTTCCATTCTTCTCTTCTCAATCGTTCTCTTATACGTTTCTTCTTACGTTTCTCTAAATTGTTCTTAACTTTATTTAAAAAGTTTGCATCTTTTATAGTTTTTAAGATTTCGCAGATTTCATGTTTTGCAGCATTACAGGCACTGACCTTCTCCTGCCATTTCTCTTCCGGTAAATTAAAATTGTCCTGAAGTTCCGCGCAAACAGCCTCAAGTTGTTTATTCAATTTAACCACGGACATCAATGCACTCTTAGTGTCCGCGATCTTAAACGGATCTTTCTGTTTGCATTTGTCAGGAACTTCTGAACCTGTCTCTTTGAGGAACTGTTCAATGATCTTTTCATCTTCTTGTCTTGTTTTTATTCTATCGATTGACGTCGCATTATTAACAGTATTATTATCACATGTTACATGGCTTGGATAAACATTATAACATATATTCCCACCGTAATTTATATTGTATGGAAATGGTTGTTGATTTATTGGATAGTACGTGTTAAAATGCATATTTTGATAAGTTTGTCCAGTACCTTGTTGGAAAGATTGACCACTGTACATGTTTATTTTAATGTGTGTGCATTCAAGTGAGAATAATGATAAAAAAAACTTAAACTATAATGGTTAGGCTATAAGTTTTAAGTGTAAAATTTATCAATCTTAAAAGGTTAGTAAAGGAAAGAAATAAAAATATTGGAAAATATTTGAAAATAATTCAGCGAAAGTCATTAAAGAGCACTTTTTTTTAACACATCTGCAAAATATCCCCTTCTTTTGGCAACTGTTCTTCTGCTTCCTGTAATACTTTTTCAGCCTCAATGTAATCTTCGACTTCTTTTAAATCTTGCTCAGTTTCCAGGATCTTCTTGAGTTCTTCAAATGCTTTAACGAGACGCCTCTGACAGTCTGGTACCATCATAAGGGATTCTTGAAGCACCTCCTCTTGCTTCTTTATGTCATAACCATCTTTATCTACAACACATGTATACTATTAACGAAATTGTTTAGTATTAATTTAATATTAATTTTATCAATGATATCACTTCAAAGACTTTAAAATTAAAGAGAAAAAAAAGCATCTCGCAAATACAATTTATTTAAATATTAAAAGTTATGATCCTATGAAACATTTGTATCACTAAAAACATTTATAAGCGCTTTAATAAAGATATTTAACATTAGAAATTGAATGTATCAGACGAATCTACGCAGCAAATATTTCCGAATATATTACGTGGTTGTAAAACAAGTTTCGACGTCACGTGATAAGGAATCCTTTCTTCCCTTATAGCTAAAAATGACCTCACCCTGCTCTTTCAACTTTTGTATCCTCTCGCGCTGCTGCGCCGCCTCCTTTTCGTATGTGACCTTTTCTTTCGCAAGACGCTTCACTACTCCTGTCTTAATCTTGAGCGTTCTTATACGCGGGTCAGACATTATTTGCGAACAGACGCTTCACCTTTTCGAGACGTCAAGGACGGGAGAAGCTGGAACTGTGAATGTGCGTTGAGAAATCGACAGTCCTTTCGCTTTGTTTTCTTTGTTTTGCCTTATTAGGCAAGGACGAGTCGATAGAAATTGTGGCGGAATTGCCGACACCGTGACACGATGAGGTTATGTACAATTCACAGAGTCACAATGACGTGCTTACTTCACTTCGTACTGTTCGACTGCCTGACGTCACGTGACATTCATCGAGATTTCGATTTGATGTCACGTCTGATATCGATATTTTGCCGCGGTTTGTTTCAATTTTCAATCAGTCTCCCAGACGGTTTCTCATTATTACAGTTGCTTTCCATTTCCACATAATAAGTGATATTGAGACTGTATTCCAAATTTACTGCCAGCGCTGAAAATCTACTTTAGTTTATGTTACGTGCACTATAAATTTTCAGTACTGGCAAAAGTTTAAGAACACAGTCTGAATCTAAAGTTATGTGAAAATATTTTATATTCAGATAATGACGTTAGTATTTGGTGACTAAGGCATTCCAAAATTTACTACCAGTACTGAAAATCTATAGTGCACGTGGCATAAACTATAGATTTTTAGTATTGGCAGTAAATTTGGGAACACAACTTAAATTATCGGATAATACAGATTTATAATCTTACCTTTTTTTAACGTTAGTTAATACGCAATGTTTAGAAGATATCTTTGTTCCAAATTGACTACCAGCGTTGAAAATCTGTAGTTTACATGCGCTAAGTTTTAGCACTGATAGTAAATTTGGAGTACGGCCTTTATGATGTTTTATTTTAGACATCTTTATAGATATGCATGTTCTAAAAGATGATATTTTTATGATGTTCCTAAGGTTTTTTTAGGTCCACTGATTCCACCAGTGTAAGATTAACTTTAATCTCTGTTTAATGTTTATTTTTTTCTAATACTAAAAAATAGAAATAGGATAAAGATAAGTAAATTGAACCGAGATTAAAGTTAATTTTATATCGGTGAAACTATCAGGTCTTATACATATTTTGTCTATTGGAAAGATTCGATATTTCGTTTGTGCAGATTGTAAAAAATTGAATCTCACTTGTTAGAATAAAAAACAGAACGTACATTCAACTGATGTCATAAATAAGAATTATAAATTATCTAAGTTTCGATGTAAATGGAATAGCAACTTATATTACGTACGTCACGTTGCAGGAAGCTCGCTAGCGCTAGTTTTATCGCGATCTATAAAACAAGAAATGCAAAAGAGCCTTCGCTTTATCGCGCAACGAGCGCCAGGATATGATTATCGTTATCCAAGGATCTAATAAGACTCGAGCGAGCTTTACCTTTCGCGTTATTATCGGGTCACGGCATTATTGCGCTTCGTCCAATAAGAACATATCAGACGTTTACGGTAATCAACGACACGATAATTTTCTGAAAAGCGATAAAAAGAAAACAATACCTAGTTTATGCAGGAAGTTTATACTTAAGTTTATAGGAGTTTATGCGATATTTCAATTGTTTATCAAGTCTTCAAAGTCAACGTTTTACGACACTCTATGACCAATCTAAAATGCATCTTTTGTTTCTTATTCGAATTTCCATATTGGAATATTTCCAAATGTTTCTCAAAATTATTTTGAGATCAAAGGAAAATTTTAAGAGAAATTAAAATCTAAATATGGATATGTAGATATATATGTAGTTGAATTAATTAATAAAACTTTTAGATAAAAATCTAAGAGACGATTATATATGAAAATATTTAAATAATGTATAAAATGTGTGCATTTTAATAGCGTATATTAATTAATTATAAATTATATATTACATATTATATTATATATATATATATATATATATATATACATATATATACATACATATATGATTATAAATATAAAAAAACTTAGAAAATTATTCATAATGAAAGGTAATGATAATATAATGACAAGGCAGATATACATAAATTTTTCTATTAAATCGACCTGCAGGAAAATTTGCGCATCGTGCAAAATGGGATTCGATTCGCTGCGCGGTAAACGCAAGTAAACGATATTCAACGACGCGCGCGAGGCTGGGGCCGCGTGAAGTTGGCGAGCCTGGGCGGCGCGCCCGCCCGGCCCGACTCGTGGCTGACTTCGCGCCGCGCGCAGCCGAGCGTGTCTGCTTGCCGTACTCCGGCTGCATCCGGCTGCTCCGATAGCGCTTCCGCAGAGTAAAGTGCCGCACCGCCGTATACGTCGCAACGGGACGCGCCGTGCGGGGTGGTAGAGCAGAAGGAGGGAGCGATAGACGGACGGAGAGTGGAAGCGAGAAGGAAAGAACGCGAAGGATGGTGTGTCACACTGGCGCGTCCGCCGTCGATTGATACGTCCACGAGGGAGATGTGATGCGGCTCATACGATGGTGGACAACGAGTTCCCGGCCGCCGAGAAGATCCTCCGTGACATCGAGAATACCGTCCGGAGAAATCCCACCATGTGAGTGCGCGTTTTTCTTCATCTTTTCCTCGCGAGTAAATCCGGAAGTCCGTTGCACCGTGCACGGGCGTGTTTTGCTGTTTCTAATCTTCTCGTGACAGGCAAAGATCGAAATCGGTAGAATCGTGGCGACGACAATTTGACCATCGTGAATCTCGTGAAAAGCTGCCACACTGCGTTCGTCCGTCATTTACACAAGTCGAGACAACCGATCGCATTTCCGCGCGTTTATGCGGTGTCGCGATTTTGAACTCAGCGCAAGTTACGATCAGTTACGATCATGTTAACGATCTTGCAATAGATTCTCGTTATTTTCGCTCAAGTATATTTTATTTTCTGCATCCCATTATGACTGTTATTTTTTACCTTTTTCAAAGTCTAAATGCATTTATGCACATCGATTTTATTCTCGATATTAGAAAATGTGAAGCATGAGAGCTGCTGAGTAGATGAAGTGATCCTATATATACGCGTTATCGATTTAAAATCGCCGCGGAGTGACTTTGATGGATCCTAACCTAAAATAGTTCTCCGAGACAACCTCGTTTTGAAACCTGCACTGCAACGCCCGTAAACCGGCAAACAGAACTTACAGAACTTACGCACATGCGATCCTAACCGCGCAGTTGCGAGGGCGGAGTCTTCGAAGGGATAGGCGGTGAGAGGACGAGGGGAGGAAAAAAAGCGTGTACCAGTGATCGTGGAGGTGAATCGACCTCCTCGCGATTTTAACGCGACGATCGATCTCGCGCGCGCCAACTTTCGCCCACGCCGCTCGCCGTCACAGCGACCGTGCCGTGATAATAGCCGCGAAGTTGACTGCGAGTCTATCGCGAATCACGTGCTCCAACTGTAATTGACCGCTGCTCTAGATCATAATCTATGAAATATTGAGAGAGCGCGCTCGATTTAATATTAATTCTCCAAGTATTGTCGAAAGTTCCATTTATCGGACTTGATAAATTTAGAGATTTATTAAAAGTGTAATAAATCTTCGTAAACATTTATTAAGGGAATTTCAATGCAATAATAAATGATAGATATTTTTCTTTCGTTTTTTTTTTAAATTTATATGAATTATTTGACCTTTTTTTGCTCACGTGATTTCTCATGTTTCATGAAACTGCAATGTTAAGTTTATTCTACAATTGTGTAGGCGTACATTGTTAGATTCGCAGAAGCAACGGTAACTCAATCTCTTGAGTTAAATAAAATTTTATTTTTAATTTCCATGAATATCAAAAATAGATCCATTTCTGTGATTAGTTTTAAAGTAAATAACGATATTAATGTATATCACTTAGTGAATAATAAATTTAATTCAAATTTAATAATTACATTTTTGAGTTGAATTGTTTAAGTTAAATTCCATTGTTTTAAGTTAAATTAATAACATATTAATAGCAGTGACGACTGCAAAAATGATTAAAGATAATTCAAATTGAGTATAATTTGACTTTCTAAATTTAACAGTGTAGTTGTATCTTGTAAATGATTATAGTTGCAAGAATTGATCAATCGTAGTCGAACATGAGGAGAATATTCAACTGTGATTGGTTAATTCTTACTATAATTACAACTACGTTTATACAATTATAGAATGGACTTAATAATTAGTTAACTATGTAACATGGACATAGGAAAATTACGATTGACATTCAGCTTTTTAAATTACTCCGAGGGCAATTAAAACCAATCTTCTTAATTCTGGGTTTAACACGAACCGTGAATATAGAGAGTAATGAACACAAGCATTATTAACGCTCTATTTTACATTTATCCTATTTAATTTCAAGGTTTTGAATTCACATGTTAATATGAATGTGAGCTTCCGAGTGCTGTATAAAAATAAAAGGTCGTTAAAACCGGCTTCAATTATTTTCTCATCGCTTGTTAATCTTGTTATCCCGGTTTTGAGCACGAGATTAAAATAAACTCGCGTTTGCGACTATGATTAAGTCAAAACAAAAAAATTTACAACGGGAAATTTACAACATAGAAGATATATGCGACGGAGACGAGAAGACGGTCATGCATTGTAAATAATTAATCAGTCCTGCGTTCGCAAAAATAGAACCATCCGGAGAGTATCGAATGCTAATCATCGTGATTTGTTTGCCATCCTTAATTCCACTTGCGAAATATATTTGGTTTTAATTACTCGTTCATTTTCGATTTTTTGTGCCGGTTAAATCGCGGCGAAAAAAAAAAAATTCAACAACTGTGTCTTTGTATTTGCGAATTTACTCTCTTTCGACTATCGAAACTTCGTATGTATGTGTGATTATAAAATTTTCTCGTATACATTGTACTATCTTACATAATAGGCTTTATGTAATTTTCACAAAATCGAATAGAGAATCAAATATAATAAAGAATTAACTATCGGGAAACTTTTACAGGTTTGCATATAAAAAGTAGAATACAGTCTTTTATTTAAGTTTTTTCTACAATAAATTAAAAAAAAAATCTTGTTGAAATCTAAAAAAAATCCTTCGTGGAAATTATGAAAAAAAATTGTTATAAACGTTCCTTTGTAAAGTATATTTAATACTTCATACTGATAACTAGAAGTTAAAGTGTATTGTTTAAATTGTTAAACTAAAAAATAGAGAACTTTGAATACGGACGTAAGAAGACTCGTAATTTTACGTGAGATTATAAATTTGCCGGTGCAAGCTAAATTCTTCATTCCTACAAACATCAGTATTGCGACGAAGTTATCTAGCTGCATTATCCATGACGCATTGCGGATTTTTTATACATGTTAATAGATCATAGTCGAATATGGAAATAATTTTCTAAACATTTGATAAAACGAAAATTGCTTAGATACTAAACGCATTATCTTAATTTCTATTTATCACTGAAAACATTGATAATTATTTATTTATTTTTTCTTTCCTTGTCTTATTCACTACTTGAGAATAATTATACATATTTTCTCTTTCTCTTTCTTTAATATTACTTATTTATAATATAATACATAATATTTATATTACTCGAAATGATTATATATAGATTTTTATTATGATTAATTTTAAGTATTACATATACTAAGAAATAATAATAGAAATATTAATTTCTCTCCCTCTCTCTCCCTCTCTCTCTCTCTCTCTCTCTCTCTCTCTCTAAAAGTCTGTAATACAATTACTGACGCTGGATCTGTAAGTTTAATTTATATTAATTAATAATTAATTAAAAAGCACTAACTAATTTGAAGCAATCAAAAAGACATATCTCGTATAAAAAAAGAATAAATATATTTTAATAAGACTAATCCAAATTTGTAGATGTAAAGAAAATTGAATTGTTTGACATTTTTGTCTAAGAGATTTATAATTAAGTAGGTCCAACGGATTCACTAAATCAACTCCGAAGAGTGAATGTAAGCAACTTGAAATGTATAGAAACTCGGAATAATACACTGTTAAATGTCAAAGGAGGAGGAATGATAGACTCCAATCCCTTAAATTAAATAACATTTTTGTTATTTTTAACTTTCATGTGTGTCAAAATGTAAATTAGTCTATTTCTGGATTGAATTGCTTAGTTTTAAAGTAAATAGCGTTTATATTAATGTATATACGATTAGTAAGTAATAAATTAAATTTAAGTCAAATGATTACATTTCTTGAATTAAATTGTTTAACTCTATTGTTTCAATTAAATTAACGACATATTAAGTAAGAGCAGCGATGATCTACAGAAATGATTAAAAATAACTCAGACTGGATATAATTTGTTAAATTTAACAGTATATAACTATCTCCGTACTTTCCTTAATTTAAGAGTCTTACTAAAAAGAATTTACGGACGTTTCTTTTTTCAAATTTTTTTTACATACAAAGCGAAGCGACAGTTTACATAGTCGCGACTTCTCTGTATCCCTAGAAGGAGCTTCGTGATCCTGCCTATGGAGGACAGCGAGAACCGATCGCCGGTGTTTCACCAGGAGGACAGCTTGGGCCTAGCATCATGGTGCGTTCAGCCGCTCTATGTGTACACTTATCGCCGGCTGCTGGAGTATCGGCGGACGCGTCATCAGCGGCGCGAGGAACCCAGCACCGTGGCGAGATGGCTGTTGGGCGCCCTTCTGTTCAATCCGAGCGTGACCATGTTCTGGAATATGCGGCGAGAACTGGTGCGCGCTGGCAGGTTGGATCCGCGCGACGAGCTGTCCTTCACGCGGCCGGTGCTCTATCACACGCCAAAGTGCTTCGAGGCCTTCTCGTATCGAAGCTGGCTGATGCCGTTCATCCTAGACGCCGAACGGACCGACGTCGCCGAAGCACTTGCGAACGACGAGCTCGAGCTCGTGCAGACCTGCGCCGATCGCTACGCGAACAACTACCACGCTTGGAGCTATCGACGCCACTTGGTCACCCTGTTCGAGTCTCGCGGTTTACGGCATTTCAGCTTCGATAGCGAATGGATGAGCACGCTCATTTGGTGCCGGCAACATGTGTCCGATCATAGCGCGTACTCCTATCGGCAGTTCCTGCTGCGAAAGTACATCCTGGCAGTGATCTCCTCGGGCAGGGAGACGCACGACAACTCCGGTTACCGCTCCATCAGGTACGACGGCCCATTCCTCTACATGGGTCGTCACGACCTCGACGATGACGAACGGACGTTGCTGGAACGTATTCGCGAGGTCGCGCGTCTGGAGCGTGATCACGGTTACTTGACCACCGACGTTCGCAAACTTAGGTGTTACCTAACGGCGTTGTCATACTGGACGGAAGAGTGCTTGTATAACGAGCAATACATCACTTTGCACGACAATCATGAGACGTTGTGGTGCCACCGTAGGTTCCTGGCGTATTTGATCGCTGTTCTCACCGCCGCGTACGCGAGGCACGCCTGTTACCGCGAAGATGATTTCTGGGACGCTCGGTGTCACGATGAGCCATCACTTGCATCGCTCCTTCGTGACAGACGTTTCACTACCGATGACGACCTATTAATGGCGGCTCATGTGATGCTCGTCAAGTCCTTTTGTTCGGTTAGTGTCGGTATCATTGAGATGGCGGTCAAACGCCCGCAGGAAAAAATGTTCATCGAGAGATTTTGCAAGTATCTTGAGAGAATAGGTTTGCGATGATCAGGATTAGCGTGTGAGATTTTGAACTTGACGAAGGCGCGATGAATCGATCGTAGGATTTTTCTTATCATCAGGATGTGTAAATATAAAAGTAATAAGCGTGCAGGCGATCGCGCATTAATGCTCGCGCAATAATTTTGTTACAACACAATTTCTCTCTTTTTTGTGATTTCATATCGTCTAAGTCATGTTAAGACGTATTTGATATATACGATGTTATTCAATAGCGTTTATTTAAAGTAGTTGCTATATAGTTTGTTTTTTAAGATTTTGGTATTCTTGAAATATTTTTAAGACGTTTGATTGTGTGCTTTCCAATATATGGAGTAAGTCATAAGTATGTTTTAAAATTTTGCAAGCGTGTTCTAAATTAAAAAAAGAAAAAAAAATTTTTGTTTGAATAGCAAATCTAATGTTGTCAAAGTAATGGACACAAGTAGTAATATTAAATAATGACTTTATTCAAAAGTTTCAAATGGGAATTTTTTGTTTACAAGAAATACTTGAAGTATCCTGCATCATTTTCCATACGTGTCTAATCAAGAGTCTGATCTGATATTCAGTCATTATTTCAAATTATGTCCATTATTTTGAAGCATTTACGATCAAGTTTATAGGAACATTTGTTTTTTCTTCTTACCTAGAAATGTTCATAATTTAAAACATATTTATGATTTACCCTGTATTTTCTAATTTTTTATTTTATTTATATATTTGAGAATATCTTTTTCATATTTCGAATATAAAACCCTTCCAAGGGTTGATATTTAATTTTTATTTTTTAATTACTTGGTCTTTTTTGGCGAAGGAAAGTTTTTCTTTTATAGGAAAAATATTTTAAAAACCTGTAATACATTTTAGGAAAGGAATTTTTTATAACTTTGAAATATTCCAGTTTGGTGCTCAAAGAATTATTCTCTTCGATTCATGAGGAAATTCTTTCGCGTTAGTTAAAACACGATTGCGATAAGCAGGATTCAATGTAGATAGGCAAAATTGAATTGTTATCGATACTTAATTCCCACATTTCGCTCACGACTTCGTAGCGACTTCGAGTCATCGAGTACACCAGTGATACGTAAAAGTGAAATATAATATAATAACGAAATATAGGATATATGTGAGAAATGAAGAAGCGGATTCGTCTCGCCGAGAGGGATCTCCGTCAAGGACGGAGAACGAAAGTTTTGTGAGAATAATTATGTATACTTATAAAATATTGAACGAGAAAGAAAAATGAAGATGCTAGTTTTCTAAGATTGTGTTCTTTTTATCGCGTCCCATAATGACGGGTATCCATTTCTCTATCTATATTTTTCAGGGTCGTAGCTGAGATCTTTGTGAATCCTAAAGTAAAAGAATC
>Ga0157363_1003117_pt1 | contig 14865 bp, 17 predicted proteins | sample AttsexASBM1_FD_111477 | JGI IMG/M metagenome (GOLD analysis project Ga0157363, IMG submission 111477) | Fungus gardens microbial communities from leaf cutter ant in Ribeirão Preto, State of São Paulo, Brazil - Atta sexdens ASBM1 | ecosystem: Host-associated > Fungi > Mycelium > Unclassified ...
GTCCGCTTTGTGCCATTAGCGGAAGTAGCTAGAACCACTCTGTTATGATTAACGGGGAGCAGGTCACAATCATGTCCCGCAACTGCTCCCTGCGTCAGCCCGTTTTTTATATCTCATTAAACTAACAATGGGCATAAGGCTCAATGTTTTTATCTTTTTATATCCGGACAGACTCTTCTATAGAATTATATTTTTCCGTGGTCGGTTCAAAGCAGAGTTCAATTATATTTTCTGAGCGAGAAAACTTCATGCGGTAGTAGCCAGGAGCAAAGTTTAAGGTTTCTCCTTCTCCATCGTTTACATCAAGGTCAATTGGTTCCAGATCCCCTCCAGACGTGAACTCTCCCGCTCCAATAAAAACGTTGCCTGACGGGAAGTGCAGATTTAGTGTACCTGCTTCACCTTCAATAGTTTCCGACACCTTAATGGTATAGTCACCATCAACTCCTAACCCAAGAAAAGCGATGTTGCCCTTGTTTACTTCAAGGATCTCATTCTCCTCCTCGCTCCACCAGTCACATAAATCTGCAACTCTGTGCTTAATCGCATCAATGTCAAATATTGAAAGAGTTGCAGTATCAGTGAAAATTGAAAATTCTTTTAACATACAGACCTCTTTTAAATATTTACGAACGAGTTTTATAGCTGATGTTTGTACCTGTTGTTATCGCAGCCAGGCAACCCCAGAAAATCACCTTGCGCCTGCATGAAAAATGTCATGCTATGGTTTTGCAGCAGCGTATAAATTATCGCCATTTCAATTATCTCAGTCAAACGTAGCGCGAAAACAGGTTAGCTGAAGGAGATCCAACATGAATGACCAGCTCCCCGTTAATCAACACACGCAAATGTTAGTCCTACATCCCTGCGGTTATGACAAATGCGAACTTCCGCTTTTCGCTCAAAGCGGATAATGTCTGATGAAGACCAGAAACTTGTTTCATTAACCAACGCTGACGAGACTTACTGCAGGATTTTCACGTCGTACCACGCCAGTCAGCAGCGCGGTACTCCGATCAGAAATGCGTCCAGCCTTCGTCCTCATTCGTTACGCCGGTGCCTGTTCCCGGTGTACCTGGAAATAAGAGAGCGCCTGTGTCCGTTTAATGACGTATATGAAAAAACAGATTTTTCCTGTGCGGGCGGGCCGTATTCGGGACCAGGTGGCTGTCAGCGTGATTAAGAAAAGTACAGGCCGCTAATGGTGTACGCAGCCCGGGGTGATGTTTTTAGCCCACGCCACACTTTTCTGATTCCGGTAAGGGCACTCTTATTTTTCAAAGCGCGAGAGCAGAATATGCAGCACGCCCATTGCACCGTGGAAGTAGAAGTAGATTTCGACAAAAGTGGTCAGGAACGTATGCCAGGACAACACCGTGTCCGTCAGGTCGGGCGATGCGAAGGATGTGCTGTTAAGTAAAAACCATAGCGCGCCTGAGCATGCAACCAAAAGCAGTGAGATAACGCCCAGCCCCTGTATGGTGGCAGCGATGCCGCCACTGTGTGCGTCGGGTAGTTTCATGCGCGCCAGGCAGGCAAGATCATCCCGAATGCCCCGAAAGTCCAGTGTCAGCCACGAAAAGTACCAGTGTAATCCACGCTGCACTTTCATCCAGAACAGCATAGCGAATCCGGCGACAATCAGTAACAGGCCAGAAAGGATATGAAACCAGGTGATTACCGTTTCCAGACTGTGCCCGCCCAGCGCCTCACTTTCAATAAAATTGGAGTTGATGATCTGGGAAAGGATAAGGACGGCGACGAGCAGATGGAGCCGACGAAAAAAAGGTGCATCATGATGAGGGAGCCAGTGCCTGTAAGAAACGTTCATAGCGATCCTGTAACTAAAATATGAAAACGCTATATTTTCATACGGAGATTAGGTTTACCTTAAGCGCTTTTCAGGACGTCCGGCGCTATATTCTCCAAACAAGCGAGATGAAGCTTCGATGAGGCTGCCGGGTAATGTTTCAACTGGCTGAAATGCACTTTTGACAGATTCTTTGTCCCAGCATCCTGTAACAGGGAATTCACTGAAAATCATTATTATTTCCTTTGTAAAGGGCTTCATTTGATTTTGTTATCTGGTTAAAGGTTGTTCAATATGCATGCCATGCACAACACATCATTATGTTGACAATTGGTACATTCATCACTCAGGAGAGTAGTGACATGATGCTTCATCATATTTTCGATAAAATGCGTTCCGATCATGGTTTCCTTACAATCAGCCAGATTGCGTTACTGTGCGAAAAGGGAAATATGATATTTGACCCGCTCTCCGTTTTAATTTCCGTTCATGCTGAAATTGGTACGGGCAATGTTTTTTACTCAGGAGTCACGCTAATCACAGGCCTGGGGTATGGCCTGACTGTGGGGAATCATAATTTTTTTCACAGCAATACTTTCATTGAAGCGACAGCCGGGTCTGTACATATCGGTTCCGAAAATCAGTTTGGCGAAGGTGGATGTACGCTCAAAGCTAATCGCAAAGGCGCACGAATAGAAGTCGGTAACAAAGGACGATATCTCGGCGGCGTTTCAGTTTCAGGACAGACACAGATTGAAGACGGCAGTCAAATTCTTGGGCCGATAAACGTGGACAACTGTTGTCTGAAAAATGGCAGGAGTTGGCAGGAACCGGTGGCTGACGAGCGTGCAGGGTTATTGAAAGGCTATGGGACCGCCCGAAATCTGACAGTTGGAAGAGGGCGTGTCATTAACGGTAACGGAGCATTCAGCGAGTCAATGATTGAGGCTCAGTCCCGGTACCATCCTGCATCACCTCTGTGACCGATCCGCTTTGTGTCAGAAGCGGGCGGTACTCTTTCGATAGAAACAGCTGTTGAAACGAAACTGTTTAATGATAAAACTATAGAGATGATAGTAAATTCGGTGTAAAGTTTATTGGAAAATCACAAAGGAAAGTGAAATGAACGAGTATTTTCATTCATTTAACGAGATCTTTAAATTTATTATTGAGCATTATGGTTTCGAAGCTAAACCAGTTGATGATAGCAAGATTTTTTAATAAAAGAAAATTATCAAATAGAATTTATAATGTGGAGAGAGGCTGTTGAAGTCAGCTTCTGTCAGGCTTGCTCAGATACAGAAATGTTAAAATATGATGTAAGGGATTTTATCATTACGCATATGACTGATGAGGATAGGGTTATTTCTGATAGTATTTCTTCCGTTAACGGGACGTCTGTCTATAGAATAAATGTGAAAAGTCTTCACTATTTCACTATTTCTCTAATGCTCTAAAAAATCACTTTTCCTCTATGCTTGAAGGGAATATGGATTGGCTTCAGGCGTATGAGAAATCAGATTGGTATAGGCAACCAAGAATAGAAAAAATGACGAGAGCCATTCAGTAACTCTTTGTAACTTCTAATAGATCACAGGTGGTTGCTCAGGCTGCCTTCGAACTCGATAATAAAACGGCTCATTAAGAGTCGCCAATTCTGGATCGGCGTAATCTTTAGTACAAGTGATATAAAGTACGATAAAGAAGACAATTTTTCTCTCTCAGGCTGAAAGAGTTTATAATACTCAGCCACCTAAACGTCTGCTTTTCGCCCACAGCAGAAATTGGCCTGCATATAGTCCGCATTGTGCCAAGAGCGGTTGTTGGCGTGTTATAACGATTTCAGGATTACCCTTAGAATGGCTTTGTAGTTGAGATTAACGTGATCGGAATATTATCTCGCTGTATCCTGACAAAATTGTTTTTGATATCACTCACGCAAAATGTTTTGCGTAGTTGAAAAGAAGGAATTCGTATAATATGTCTCAAATTAAATTTGAACTGAGTCGTGGAGGCGACATATTACGTGATGGCATGTTTCTGGAATTATCTGTCAGCGAGACATCTCCTTTACGGCAAATTGCTGAAGTTTTCTATTCTGATGTTACACACGAATTCTTTTTGACCTGCTACGAAGAGAATATCCCTCTTGAAGCAGTGGAAAAACTGATTTCGGAGGCGAGGATATCTCTCCCGCCAGTGAAGCAAGAACAATCCACATAGCACAGACCACATATCAATGTCCGCTCGTCGCTCATAGCGGACATTGGTCTTTTCATGATTCTGATTTGTGCAAAAGTGGACGTTATAAACGCAACAGTAAGGTAATCAAACGGCGCTGGCCACGGTTACTGACGCTTTTTCATAAAGCGGCTATTGTTGATACAAAGCATTATCAAAGCTGCGCAACTGACTGACAAAAAAGGAATAATCAGTGTCATTCTGAAACCCGTCAGTTGAGCCATCAGTCCGGTAATCCCGTTTCCGGCAATCATTCCTGTACGCATGGCATTGAAGTAGAACGCTGATGCAAAACCGCTGCGTTCAGGCAACGCATCCTGAATAACTGATATGCCCAGAGCGGTAAAAATACCAAAGGACACTGCGTTTAAAATCTGTAATGCAATGAGTTCAGCCCTGTTACTGGCCAGTAGAAGCAGGCAGTAGTAGGCGGAGGCAAAAAGAAAGCCGGCCATAAAAAGCAGCTCTTTACCTGTCTTGTCTGCTAATCGTGAGGCAGCAAGCATAACGGGAATTTCTATGATTGCTGCAGCACCCAGCAAAAAACCGGGGAAAGAAACAGGTAAATTAAGATCCTTCACCAGATAAAGTGGCATAACAGTCATGTAAATTTTATTTGATAAGTTTGCCAGTATAATTACTGCACCTAACGCCCAGATATCACTACTGATACGGGGTTTCCTGACCTCATCTGATTTGGCAATCCCGGGGCCACTTGTTTTTTCCCCTACGGGAAGCATTAAGTGACACAGTAATATTGTCATTCCTGAAAGCAGGGCTGATATCAGGAAATCAAAGGCGAATCCAAATCTGTCAGCGAAGATAAATGCCAGCGTCGGGCCTGCTATCCATACAACAGACACACATGTACGCATCTGGGTATTCAGCCGCGTTGGGTTGATTCCTGCCTCCAGCGAATGCTTACGAATTATCGAAAGAAACAGCGTAACGCAAGCATTACCCGGCCCCAAAAGGAAAATGCCAATGAGCAGTGCCTGGACAGGATAACGGCAGTAAGCGAAAGCGATACCGGTCAGGGAAAGGGCCAAAACGGAAAGAATGAAAAGACGCTTATCCGGATAACCTTTATCCGAAAGGGAACCCATTAACTGGCAAAAAAACAATCCAGACAGTGAAGTTCCGAGGCTGTAAAAGGTAAGAAAAACCGGCGAGGCGTGTAATCCGTTTATCAAAAATATGCTCATCACTGGCAGGATAAACGTATAGGAAACGGCAACCGTTATATTTATCAGAAAGAGTCGCCAGGTAGAGCCGCAGAAAAATGCCATAGCAGTCATGCCTTCATGAAGTTTACTCCTGCGTTCTGAGAAGAATAACTTCATAAGATGCAGGAATAAAGAGAGATCCCGTACCCGCCTGCGCTGCACTAAGTTTTACTGTCATAGCTTTGTCAGCCTGATAATGTTTCCTTACCGGAAGCTGTGTCTCCATTCATCTGCTCTTTTCTCATAGTGTACCTCCATTTAAGTCAGCCTGTCCGCTTTGTGCCAGAAGCGGACACGGGAGCAGGAGTGACATTTTTACTAACGGTAGCACTGAACTGGAAAAGGTTGCTGGCAGTTTTTGCGGCACCGGGCATAACGAACCCGAATGTTAGACTCACGCTCTTTCATCTACTTCTTTTGAAATCTGGCCCGGTAAGGTTATGGTGAGAATTCAACTTAACTGGAAACAGGTGTTGCACATGTCAGCAGTACACTCAAATAAAGACTGGGTCAGAGTTGCACACACGCCGGGAAAAATTGAACGTCTGGAGGCCTTCTTCAGTGGATATGGTTATGAACCCCATCGTCATGATACCTATGCGATCGGCAGGACACTGTCTGGAGTACAAAGCTTTCGTTATCGAGATAGTAAAAAACATAGCTCACCAGGCGGGACAATAGTCCTGCATCCGGATGAAATTCATGATGGAGAGGCAGGAACGACAGAAGGGTTTCAGTACCGGATGGTCTATATCGAACCTGCGTTAATTCAGAAAATTTTGGGCGGAAAACCATTACCCTTTATTCCAGATGGAATATCAACGGATCCCCGGCTTTTTGCCGCCACTGGACCGCTGTTAAAAGCGTCAGAAGATGCTATTGATGTCCTTGAAGAGGAGGACGCCCTTTATGACCTTGCCCAGACTTTGGCCGTCGTGGGAGGGCAACGCTTACGTCGCTGCCTTTTGGATTATCAGTCTGCGGAGCGCGCGAGAATATATACAATCTGAATTCAGCCAGAACATTACGCTGGAAACCTTATCCACCGTCTGCGGTAAAGATCGCTGGAGCCTGAGCCGGGATTTTCGGGCACTTTTCGGCACGAGTCCTTATCGCTATGTAACAATGCGTCGTCTCGCATACTGCAGACATCTGATTCAGACAGGTCTGTCACTTGCAGAATCTGCTTTTGAGGCAGGATTCTCAGATCAAAGCCATATGACACGGCAGTTTATAAAGGCATACGGTATTTCTCCGGGCCGTTTGCAAAGTTTCATTCACCCCAACCGTGCCTGAGTTGCACGATCGTTCAAGACGGTCACAGCGACTTTATTTATTTTTGACGTTTCTTAACATTAAGGAATGTCATCATGTCTTTACCGGTAAATCTGGAACACAAATTCTCTCTTTTCGATGACCACTGGCAGCCAAGAGTCATTGCGCAGATGAACGATTACCAGTTCAAAATCGTGAAAATAGCGGGCGACTTTATCTGGTACTCGCATCCTGAAACTGATGAGGCCTTCATTGTAGTAGAGGGGAAATTGCGTATTGATTTTCGCGATAGCCACGTTCTCGTTCATCCGGGAGAAATCTTCGTTGTTCCAAAAGGTGTAGAACATAAAACGTCAGCTCAAACGACAGTAAAAATGATGATGATAGAACCTTGTGGTGTCCTGAATACTGGACACGAAGGGGGGGAACTAACCGCTGAAAACGATATCTGGATCTAGCCAGGTGGTATCAGACAGCCCGGCTAGCCTGTCTGATATATCACGACTACACAGATAACCTCAGGCTCACTACGGGCATGAACTTCCACTCCTCGCTCATAGCGGACCAAGCCTGGTTACCATTTTGATCGCTTAAGTCAGCAAAGTTTCAACTTAACCTGAAGTAGGGCATCCACATTTTTAAACCGTTCCAGACTGAGGCGTTGCTTTTAGAATCGCACGGCGGCAAGGCCATTTCGCCTTATCCGCTCCTGCTTGCGAAAAAGAGCTGACCCGCTTTACGTCCGTCTGAACTGGCACTGGCCCGCCTTGACCCGTTTCTGGATGATAATCCCGACCAGTCTGTGTATCCGCGTCGGAGTGACCGCTAAGCTGCACCTCTGGCCGGGCGCGTTTCATGGTTTTAACAACAGCGACACGGCGGCGGTGTCGCTTCAGGTCTGAAAATTGACTCAGAACTGGCTGCACCGCTTTAATCCGAGACAGGGCGGTATTATTCGGCGGTAACCATAGTCAGCACTGGCCCTAGGATGTGACCGAAAGTTCTTTTTCGGCTACCTTAAACGAATCCACTACACGATTAAGGTTTATAGTCTCATCCTCAACGACAGCAACCACCGATGAGGTCTCTTCAGCCAGGGCGGAGTTTTTCTGTGTGACAGTGTCGAGTTCAGAAACAGCAATATTAATCTGCTCAAGCCCCTTACTTTGCTCGTCCGAAGCCGTTCTGATGCTGTTCATGACATCATGTATTTCAAGTACAGATTCATATATCCCTGTAATCGAATCATGAGCGACATCAGACAGTCTGGCACCATCCTGAATTTCCGTTACTGAATCAGAAATAAGATTACTGATCTCCTTCGCCGATGATGAGCTTTTTTGGGCAAGGTTCCTGACTTCTGCCGCAACGACTGCGAAGCCTTTTCCGTGTTCGCCCGCCCTGGCAGCTTCAACGGCAGCATTCAGTGCCAGGATATTGGTCTGAAAGGCAATACTCTCAATGATGCCTGTTATATCGCTGATTTGTGATGATTTTTCCTGCATATTTTTTAACAGGTCTGAAAGGGATAAGACTACAGATTTACCCTGTTCAGACTTGTCTCTGGTATGGTCAATCAGTTCAGATACCGCAGCGGAGTTTTGCGCATTGTTTTTTACAGCCACAGTAATTTCTTCCATACTGGACGCTGTCTGAACGATTGAGGCTGCCTGCTGCTCAGTGCGGGCTGAAAGTTCGCTGTTGCCGGCACTGACCTCACTGATACCTTTAACAATATTCTGTGCTCCCTCTTTAATCTCGGAAATCACCCTGATCAGTCCCGACTGCATCTCGCTGAGTTTCGCGAACAATGCCCCTATTTCAGTTTTACGATGGAATCCTGTCATCACCGCGCTGGTGAGGTCGCCTGACTCAATGCGTTCCAGTTGCGCATAAACCTGTGACAGAGGCTCAATGAGCACATTTTTAAAAACACCGATGAGTCCGAGGATGAAAATGATATTAAAAATTATCGTGCCGTAGAAAAACACGGTTACATTATTATAAGTTTCGCTACTTTTTGAGGAAATATCAGCACTGATATCTGCCAGCTTGTTTCGCCATTTGTCATAATCGTTTTGCATTTTCTCCTTATAAGGGCCGGCATTTAATGAGAACATAAGGTTTACGTCCTTCTTATAGCCATTTTTCAGCGACTGCTGCAAAAGGGATGAGTAGGCCTGATAGCTTTCCTTTAACGCTTTCTGTATGTCTTCAGGCATTCCCTTAATATCGGCAAGTTGCTGATAGCTGTTGAAGTCATCCCTGGCTTTACTGAGCGTTTTTTCTCCGTGATTAATAAAGAAGTTTACTTTTTCGCTTTCCGTTCCCTCTTTGATTAACCACAGGGCAATCCGGTTAGTGTCCGCCCGCACCTCGTTTAACTGCGTCCATACGTCAGCGATAAGATGGACTTTTTTACTCACAACTTCAGCATTTCTGAAGTTATCCCTGTCAGAGCGTAAGTAATGGAGAAATATCAACCCAACCATCAATTGAATGATGACGATAAACACTGCGCTGATAAGTAATAAATTAGAAAGCCTGGCTTTTCTGATAACGGACATTTTTATCTCCTCTTATACACTAAAAGGGTTATCGGCAGCTTTACCGGTAACATTAGCGTGTAAATCATGAGGGGGGAATCTTGTTTTATTGGTTATCTTTATGATTTTAAACGTAAATTAATTTTCACTATGATTTTTGATGTTGCTTATTTTTCATGAAAAAGAAAGTAATGCCTACTTACTGCTCAGTTGAGCAAGATTATGTCCTTACGGTTTTGTTTTCTGCAAAACCATTGTTACATAACAAAAGAATTACAATGCAATAATAAGCAAGCAAATTCATTATTTCATTTGATGCTTATTTTTAGAGGTGTTTTCCCTTAAAGTGGTAATGATGAGTAAACAGGGGAGTGTAATGAAATTTCAGCATTTATTTTAACGCCGCGACCAGATTCCGTCAGCTCAGAATAAAAATACTGTTTTTGTCATATTCTAAACTATTCATCGTAAAGTGATGGCAGGAAGCTTATTTAAGATGTCCGGGAAAAAGATGACGGGCGGCGGGCTGATCTGGGATTCAGCCAGCGCCACCACAGCGAAAATCCAGACAGAGTTCAGGAATATCGTAACGGAGCGGAGAGCCGTTATCGACAATAATAAATTCAGCCCTGTCAAGCAGGCTGATAGTTTTCCTGTTACCGAAATAAGCTGGTTACGGATGCAATCGTCTTTTGATTGCCGTAGAAATGCGTCACACACGTTATGTCAATGTGAGATTTATCCTCAGTATGCCGACTCACTCACTGCCTGATTAAAAGATTTAAAACGCCATCCATTTTCCGTGTCCACACTCAGCATGGAAATCTCTGAGTTCTCAAAGCTGCCATAAAAAAGTAATAAAGATCGCATTAATTAATTTTATACCTACCAGTAATTGTTTAAATCCCTTTGTTTACATCAAGTTATCTCACGTCAGGTTTTTATTACATTTTTACGGTGTTTGCCACGTCTCATCATTTCTTTAGCCACGCACTGTTGTTTTGTGATCCATGCAACATTGAAAGCTTTAGCCGGTGTGCCTTGTAAAGGCTCCCTGATAAACAGCCGATATCTGTGAGTAGGTCTGAGCGCGTTCTTGACAGGGACCAGGCGCGTTTCAGACGACAGATACGTTCCGCCTTCCGTTGAACATCCTCTTCATTTAATTAATTAAAGCACGGGAAACATACTCATGAAATTCAGTCGGGCGTCGGTACGTATGCAGCTTACGCTGGGTTTTGCATCACTCGTCATTATGGTTCTTCTTATCGCCTGCCTTTCTGTCAGGGCTTTGATGAACGCAAATGACACATTCCGAAACCACGTTGAACAGGTTTCGGCCAGAGAAAGCCTGGTGAACACCATACTCGGGGATATTAAAACCAATTCTCTTGATATTTACGGTCTTGTTCTTGTCAGTGAGCCCGCTGACATTTTAGCGGGCAGGGAACAGGTCAGTCGGGCGGAAGCCAGCATGACGGCGGCGACGGAAAAACTGACCCGTGCTGTTAATTCACAGGCGGATATAACGGAGCGCGACAGACATTTCGTCCAGGCTATCGTAGATGCTGAGAAAACTTATCGTCCCGTGGCTGACCATATTGTTTCACTGGCGCTTGAGGAAAAGAAAGCTGAAGCCATAGACCGGCTTAACCGTGAACTCAGGCCAGGTTTACAGCGACTCATCAGCGTTGCGAACGACTATCTGGACTACAGCAAACAACAGTCAGAAAACCGGGTGGAAGTTGCGCAGAAAACTTATCTGTCTACCCGGCTCGTCTTCATCTCTGTCACTCTTGTTTCGCTGGTTCTGTCAGTACTGTTGGGTGGAATAATCATCCGGACACTTTTGCGCGCCCTGGGTGAAGAGCCAGGGACATTGAAACATCTTGTTCAGCGGATTGCGGAAGGCGATCTTAACCCTGTACCTAATGCCTCGCAGGCACCGCAGGGCAGTGTTCTGGCCGCGCTGGGGCTGATGCAGAAAAACCTGGCGCAACTGATCAGTCAGGTAGCCCATTCTGCCGACAATATTCTCAAGGCAGCGGAAGAAATTCATCAGGGTAATGAGGACCTCAGTCGCCGTACTGAAGCGCAGGCATCCGCACTGGAGCAAACCTCGGCCAGCATGGAACAACTGACGGCCACGGTAAAAAATAACGCTGCGAGCGCTCAGGAAGGCAATGAAAAGGTTTCAGGGGCCGCTCACACAGCACAACGCGGCGGCGATGTGGTGGCACGCGTCGTCTCTACTATGCAGGATATCTCCAGTAGCTCAGGGCATATCTCGCAGATTATCAGTGTCATTGAAGGTATCGCTTTTCAGACCAACATTCTTGCGCTGAACGCGGCGGTTGAAGCGGCGAGGGCAGGGGAGCAGGGGCGTGGATTTGCGGTGGTGGCCGGTGAAGTTCGTAACCTTGCGCAGCGCAGCGCCCTGGCCGCGAAAGAGATTAAAACGCTTATCGACGAATCTGTACAGCGTGTCGATACGGGGTCGGGTCTGGTCAGTGATGCAGGTGAAACCATGTCGGAAATTGTGAGCGCCGTAAACAGCGTCAAAACGCTGATGGCGGAAATTACCATTGCTTCGCGCGAACAGCATGCCGGCATTGAGCAGATAAATAAAGCTGTAACACAAATGGACCAGACCACCCAGCAGAATGCCGCGCTGGTTGAAGAAAGCAGCGCGGCTGCAGCAAATCTTGAGCAGCAGGCCCGGTTAATGCTGCAGGAAATTGCTGCTTTTGACATCTCAAATACAGTCCCGGACGTGGCTGCTACAACGCATCTGTCAAGGAGTCTCCCGTGAACAGCCTTCGCCTTTATTTAGTTGTCACAGTTCTGGCGTTGCAGACAGGGTTTACCGGGTACGCTGCAGCAGCGACGACACCCGTTACGGTGGGGCTCATCACAAAAACGGACGCCAACCCTTACTTTGAAAAAATGAAGGCCGGTGCGCAACTGGGAGCAACGGTTCATAACATCAGGTTACTTACTGCATCCGGTAAATCAGACGGGGATGTGGCTTCGCAGATTACTGCTATTCAGTCCATGGTCGCAGCCGGTGCTACCACACTACTGATTACCCCCAGTGATGCCAAAGCCGTTGTGCCTGCCATTGAGGAAGCACGAGCCAGAGGGGTACAGGTCATTGCTCTGGACTCGCCAACGGACCCGGCCAGCGCGGTTGACGCGCTTTTTGGCACGGATAATTACCAGGCCGGAGAGGCCATCGGCAAATATGCCAGGGCCGTCATGCCCGTCAGATTCCCCGGGCAGTCATTGAAAATTGCCATGCTGGATTTGTCTCCAGGTAATCTGGTCGGGGCAAGACGTCACAATGGATTTATGAACGGTCTGGGGCTTAAAGCGGCGGACAGCGAGTCTTACATGCTTTCAGGCTCCCCGGAGGTGGTCTGCGCTGGCAGCACCGGTGGGGCGAAGCAGCAGGGGCACGATGTGATGGCTACCTGCCTGAAAGATCATCCAGATATCAACCTGGTTTACACCATTAACGAGCCGGCAGCGGCCGGTGCCTATGAGGCACTCAGGGAGGCGGGGAAAGAAAGAGCCGTGTTACTGGTTTCCATAGACGGGGGATGTGAGGCAATCAAAAGTATTGGCCGCGGAGAGATAGCAGCGACAGCTCAGCAGTATCCCCTGACGATGGCGGCCATGGGAGTTGATGCGGCCGTTGCCTATGCGAAGCACGGAAAAAAAGCGAGTGGGTTCGTAAATACAGGCAGCCTGCTGATAGCGGCCGGACCGGTTCAGGGGGTGCCCGGGGGGACCGTTACGGATGGCATGAATGCATGCTTTGGTGCTAAATAATGTAGCCATTTATGCAAGCCAAAAGGGGGGCTGTATAGTCTGGCCCCCCTGATTTAACGTGAGGTCGATGTATACGTCACTCCCTTGCACACCTTCACCGGCACGTAGCAGGTACTCCTCATCAAGGGCTGTTTCTGTATATTTTGACTTCTGCGCCTCAGGAAGAGGAGTGAGTGGCGATAAGTCATGCCAACAGAAAATCTATTTAACAACCTAAGGCATCACTGATTAACGATTATTCCGGAGGGCGTTAATGAAAGAAGAAAAGGAAGTGGCTGACCCTGACCACGATTTGCACCACATGAATGAAGAACAGTTGCTACAGGAGATAAAGCAACTGAGGGCAGCCATACGCGCGCATCGTGACGCTACGGGACACGACCTCTGCTGGTTTCATCCTGAATTGTGGTCACTTCTACCTGAACAAAACACTTCACCGATACAGGTTCCTGACTGGCCGCAATTTATGGAGGGATGTGTGATATACCGCCAGTCGCTGGATGAAAAACCAGATTAAATCATCTGTTCTTCTGGCCCTTGTTCTGGAGAGGGAATACATATCTTCAGAGAAAGGTTAAGCAGACTAAAAAACTGTAGGCACTTTGCTTTTTATTAAAAACAGTACGGTTTGCCAAATCAGGCTAACCGGTGGCAAAGCTTTACATCGTTTACTGAATCGACCATGACTATAACGCTCACGTTGCGCCAGAAGCGATCATTCCTATACTGGAATTAATCACGCATTCTGCTGAATAACCTACATCCACGTTTTCTCTGCCTGCTGTCATGGGGCGGTCACTTTCTGCCAATGCGTCATCCTGTAAAAAACGCCGTGAAGCAGCAGAAGTATTTTGCTGCTGCACACTTTTTGTGTTTAAGATGATAGAAATCTATCATCTCGGGCTGTGTAATGAAAAAAATATCCATGTCAGCGGTAGCCAGAGCGGCGGGTGTCGGGGTGGCTACCGTTGATCGTGTTCTAAATAACAGAGCGTCAGTGAAGCAGGAAACCCGGGACCGTGTTCTGCGCGCAGCGGAAGCGCTCGGTTACCGGGAAGATCTGCGTAAGGTGATGACGCCAGAAGCCACGGCGGTTAAAAGCGCGGTGCGCACCGGGTTTATTCTGCTGCCCAGTGATTATTCGTTTTACCAGGTGCTGTCAGAGGAAATCCGCCGGTATGCAGACGGAAAACTGGCGACCGAGCCGGCGTTTGTGTGGGCTGATATACATGACGTGGAGAAAGTCGTGTCGTCTCTTGAAGCTCTGGCAAAACGCGTCGATATCATTGGAGTAGTTGCGCTCGATCATCCTCTTATACGGCACACCATTAAGCAACTATCCGCATCAGGCGTGCAAATTTTCACTTTGTTTTCCGATCTTTCTCCCTGTGGTCAGGCGGGCTATATCGGTCTCGATAATCTGAAAGCAGGGCGTACAGCGGGATGGTTTGCTGAGCGCATGATGGAAAAAGACAGTGTTATTGGTGTGCTGCTCGGCGATCACCGTTTCAACTGCCAGGAAAGCTGTGAAATAAGCTTCCGTTCGTACCTGCGCGAGAACAGACAAGATGCGGTGGTGCTTGAGCCGTTACAGACGCGGGAAAGCATCAGTGGGGGCTATCTGGCTGCCAGCCAACTGCTAAAAAACCATCCCTGTGTGGCCATGATTTATGCGCCGTGCGGTGGCATAGAGGGCGTAATCAAGGCGGTCTGTGAAAGCGCGCGACATGATATAAAAATTCTCTGCCATGGCCCGTTCATCGGCGATGAAATGGCGCTTATCGCGGGGCATGTCGATGTGATGATGCGCCACCGTATCGATGTTGTGGCTGAGACGATCGTCTCTGTTTTTATCCGCAGATATCAGGAAACCGACCGCAATCCTCTCTCTGTTACCGTTCCCTTCGATCTGGTTACCCGGGAAAATATCTGA
>Ga0157363_1003118_pt1 | contig 14862 bp, 12 predicted proteins | sample AttsexASBM1_FD_111477 | JGI IMG/M metagenome (GOLD analysis project Ga0157363, IMG submission 111477) | Fungus gardens microbial communities from leaf cutter ant in Ribeirão Preto, State of São Paulo, Brazil - Atta sexdens ASBM1 | ecosystem: Host-associated > Fungi > Mycelium > Unclassified ...
AAGCCGCTCTTCAACGTCAAAAAATCCCGCCTGTTTCATAGCGCCATTCCCTCAGTCAGAACCGGACGAATGGAATCACAGAGCCGATTTCAAAACCAGGGGGTTTTTCGAACCCTCCACGTCTGCATTCCGGACCGAAAATCCCATAACAGAGCCGTCAAATAAGACAAGCGCGACTAAAAACGGCTCGACCGTATAGAGATTATGTTCAGACACATCAAGGACTTGGCGCCGCGTTGCGTCCAGCTACAACAAGCTCTCAACAGGCTTTTTCGCAACCATTGCACTTTCTGCCACCATCATCTTCCAACTCTGAGCAGTAAAAGCCCGATTTGAATAGAGTGAAAAATATTATGATATTAATCCAATATTTATTATTTTAATTCTAGGGAAAATTTCCTCTTGAGATAACACACTTATAGAAGGTTGAACGCGCTCCACTATTCTTCTCAGCGGAAGACGAAGATTACGAGAAGTCAATATAGCTGGAATAACTCCTTCCTTAGAGGAAGATTCTATAGAATACTTTAAAACTGAAACAAATTTTTGCATTTGAGACGGAGAAAAGTTAATTTGTTTTTCTTCAGTCGAATTAGACAAACTTTCATAAGCAGAAAGCTCCCATTCGGGACTAAGAGTCAAAATCGGGATACACCCCTGAGCATTAATCATCGAAGAACTAATTTGACGAGCCAGTCTAATGCGAACATGCGCAACCAATGAGGTAACCGTTTTGAAGCCCAAACTATATCCCTCCTGAACCGCCTCCAAAATCCCTGTTAAATCTCTGATAGAGACTTTCTCATCAAGAAGGGACTGTAGTATTCTTTGTAAAATTCCTACAGAAACCTGCGACGGAATCAAATCTACAACCAACTTCTGCTGGTCTCTAGGCATACCATCCAATAATTTCTGTGTTTCTGCGTATGACAAAAGCTCAGCCATATTTTCTTTAACTAACTCAGTTAAATGAGTAATAATAACGCTAGCCGGATCTACAACGGTATACCCACGTACTATGGCATTTTCACGCAAATTCTGATCTATCCATAATGCTGGGAGACCAAAGGCAGGTTCTCTAGTTTTTTCGCCCTCAATATTAGGCTCTCCCCCCTGAGGATTGATGGCCAGCAGTTTATTAAGCCTAATTTCACCTCGTCCCACCTCAATTTCTTTAATACAAATTGAATAACAATCGGGCGGCAAAATTAAGTTATCTTGAATACGAACCGGCGGCAGTACAAATCCCATATCACTAGCAATTGTTCTCCGTAGTACTTTAATTTTTTCAGTCAGACGAGCAGCATCTCCATTTGCTACGGCCAACAAGTTAAATCCTAGTTCTAGTCTCAACAAATCGACCTTAAGACTGTCTGAAATTGGCGCATCAGTGGGAACATTATTTTCAGGGACCGCGATTGAATCACCTTCATCATCTTTACTAGAAATTGGTGCATAATGTCTGAAACAAGCTGCCGCAGCAGATAAAACAGCTAGAAAAAAAAACGGGAAAGTTGGCAGTCCAGGCATCATACCTAAAACCAATGAACAACCGGCCGCTAAAGCAAGTGGCTTAGGATTTCCTCCCAGTTGCCTCACTAACGCAACATCTGCTCCCCCCTCAGTTCCTCCTTTTGTAACAACAATACCTGAAGCTGTAGAGACTAAAAGAGCTGGTATCTGAGAAACCAGCCCGTCACCTATCGTTAGTGTTGTAAACGCTGTCGCTGCATCTGAGATGGACATCCCATGACGTACAATACCTATTGTTAACCCGCCAATGATATTAATTGCTGTTATTATTAAACTAGCAATCGCATCTCCACGTACGAACTTTGCTGCGCCATCCATTGCACCATAAAATCCACTTTCTTCTTCGAGTTCTTTTCGTTTTTTCCTAGCAATAACATCGTTAATTGTCCCGGAAGATAATTCTGCGTCAATCGCCATTTGTTTACCGGGCATTGAATCCAAAGAAAATCTAGCTGCAACTTCAGCAATTCTTCCGGATCCTTTTGTAATAACCATAAAATTAACGACTAAAAGTATGGAAAATAATATAGCTCCGATAACTACATCGCCTCCCATGAGAAAGCCGCCAAACGCTGCAACGACATGACCTGCAGCATATGCCCCCAGATAACCGTGACTCAATATTAAACGCGTTGTTGCGACTTCCAACGAAAGGCGCAGCAGTGTTGTTAGCAACAATAAAGTTGGAAAAGATGTAAAATCTAAAGGCCTATTAAGAAACAAGGCTACCATCAAAATTAATATGGATAAAGTAACGGAGAGAGATAGTCCGATATCCAGAATGAATGTAGGGAGTGGCAAGACAAGTATTGAAAGCAATGCTGCCACGAGGAGCGCAAGACCCACATCAGATCCAGGAGAAAACCTCTTGATCGATGAACCATTCGAAGAAAAATTAAATGACTTCAGCATTTCTTCCAAGGCAGAAGAAAAACTATTATAAATATCATTCATTTCTCTTCTTATGCTCCTAACAATACAATAATATAATATAAATACTATTTTTCAGACTTTACGATTTCAGTCATTGTAACTCCCAGGCGCGTTTCATCGACCATGACAACCTCTCCTCTTGCTATCAAACGATTATTAACAAGTATGTCTATGGGATCGCCAATTTTGCGATCCAACTCAACAACAGCCCCACGTCCTAGCCTGAGTAGCTTATTTATAGGCATTGCAGCTCTACCCAAGACTACACTAACGGCAACCGGAACGTCGTAAATCGCTTCTAAATCATTAGGGAATTTAACCTCAAAACTATCGGAAGATAAAAAAACTTCTTTCTCGAGATCGAAATCGTCTTTATCTTTCTCTTTCTCTTTCTCTTTCTCTTTCTCTTTCTCTTTCTCTTTCTCTTTCTCTAGCATTTTCTTCCTTTCGCTCCTTATTAAAACATAATATTTCAGAAATTATTTCTTCTATATATTTACTAGAATTCCGAGATAATGACCCCGTATCCCAAACAATACTGAATTCCCCATTTTTCATTGCCTCGTCAATGTTAAAGTTTATTGTTTCTTTGAAAGATTCTGGTATCGATTCTTCTATTTTAAAGAAAAATTGTTTAGAGCAGCTTAAATTTACATGAGAATTTTTATTTATAAATGGGTATATTTTTTGAAAAATTATTTCTGAATCTTTTTCTCCATATTTTCCATATAAATTAGGGAGTAAATTTGCAATACAAGATATTATAGTGAATGATATTTCTTTAGAAATTTGCTTTTTTTGTTCTAAAATTTCTTTTTCTATAGAAAAGAAAATATCCAATAATGAACCTATAAAATCTTTTTCTATGTTGTTATTCTTTTTTTCTTGCTTTATTCCATCCTGAAATCCATATTCGTAGTATTTATCTAAAAACGATTTTGAAAATAACTCTTCTTTTTCTATATTTGAAGAATCTTCAGGTATTTTTATTGTTATATTTTTTTCAATAGAAGTTTTTTCAAAATCCTCAGAATATAAAATGCCTATTTTTTTTTGCTCTGCCAATATTTTCTTAGTCATCAAACAATCATCTCATTTTCTGGTTTTTCTTGATCTATCAGATCAATTTCTCCGCGATCAACTAAGTCTTTAGCGATAATGAGAATTTCATTTTGAGCTATATCGACATCTTTTACCCGCACAGGACCCAAATCTTCAATTTCATCCAATAGGATACGTCCTGCACGATCAGACATCGCCCCCAGAAACGCTTGACGTAACCTATCACTTGCTCCTTTAAGTGCTAATGGCAGGCTCTCACGAGGAAGCTGGTTCAACAAGGTGATCAAACCTTCTCCAGAAAGATTCACCAACTCTTCGAAGGTAAACATAAGACTCTTAATTTGTTCGGCATCAATTTGACTTCTCTCTTCCAAAGCCGACATAAATCTATTTTCAAGTCTTCTATCAAAGTTATTAAATATATCAGCTAAAACTTCATGGCTATTACGATTTATTCCTCTCGGAATATTAGAAATAAATTCTGACCGCAAAGTTTTTTCTATACTTTGAATTACGTTTTTTTGTACAGTTCCTGTTTTTAACATTCTCATCATGATATCTAATGAAAATTCTTCAGGAAAAAGTGCCAATACTTTAGCTGCATGAGAAGATTTAATCCGGCTTAGAATAACAGCTACTGTTTGTGGATATTCATTTTTTAAATAATTTGCGAGCACTGATTCTGATACATTCCCCAACTTATCCCACATCGTGCGCCCTGCAGGACCCCGAATTTCTTCCATGATTGCGGCAGCTCTGCTGGCGGGCAGTGCGTTTTTAAGAAGCTTTTCTGTGCTTTCAAGATCCCCAACCACTCCTTCAGCCGAGCCTAATCCTTGACTAAATTCATGGCATATTTTTTCTACGATATTGGATGATACAATACCTAATTGAGCCATTGCAGATGAAACTTCTCTGATTTCTTCCTCATGCATTTGTTCAAACAACTTAGAACAATTTTCTTCACCTAAGGCCATCATCAAGATGGCTGCTTTTTGTACACCTGAGATATTTTTTTCCATATCCATTATCTCGATGCTCCTTCCTGAGATGGAATCAACCATCCTCTTACCAAAGAAATACTTTCAGAAGGGTGAGTTTCTATAAGATCTATAACTTTTTGTACGGAAGAAGCCCTAATTTTTCCCTGCACACCATTGACAAATACAGTATCTTCATCAATTAAATTCGTTACTTTATTAGAAACTTCAAGCATTGGAATTTTTTGTATTTCAGATTGATTATCGGACAAATAAATTGAATTTTGAGGCGATAAAGACATTGGTTGAATTGACTCAGCAGAATTTGATGAATTAAATAACTTATTAGAATTATTATTAGATACAGGCTTCAATAATGGGCGGACAACAAAAAACAAAACCATTGCAAGGCATATCGCAAACAATGAGAATCTTACAGCTTCCATTTGATTTGAACGGCTGAAAAATTTACTCCAATCCGAATTTACGGGCCGCATTTCAGCTTCTATATTACTAAATTTCATGGACATGACCGTTACCACATCCCCTCTAGCCTGGTCGAAACCAACGGCACTTTTAGTTAAAGCTGTTAAACGGTTCAATTCTTCTTCATTACGCGGCTGCCAAGAAGAATGACCCTTTCCATCCGACTGACTAATGCCGTCCACCATCACTGCCATGCTGATGCGTGCAATACGCGGTTGGTCCTGCACTAAAGTACGAACAGTCTTACTTATTTCATAGTTATTTGTTTGCTCTTGTCGATTGCTTTGACTTCCATTTTGCTGCTGACCCGCATTTGCGTTCGGAAGATTATTCGAAACCGTTGTATTACTAGAACCTTGAGTATTGATATTTTTTTCTGTTTTAGTTTGCTGAGAACGTAAAACCTGCTGATCAGGATCGTAATTTTCTTGCGTTTCACGAACATGATCATTGTTCATCGTAATATTTGCTTCCACACGCACATGTCCTGGACCCAAGGACGCTCCCAGTAAGTCCTCAACTTCATGTGCGATACGTTGCTCAATTATCTGGCGTTGTTCTTCCAAGGACTCGCCACCGTTCGCGCTTCCTTCTCCCTGTTTAAGAAGGACATGGCCACGGTTATCTATCAATGAAATATTATGAGCATCCAACCCCGGAACCGCTGCCGCGACAAGATTGACTACTGCGGCGATATTTTCCTCATCGAGTCTACGCCCCCCATCCATGGAGAGGAGCACGCTTGCTTGCGCGCTCTGCTCATCTGTTGAAAAAAGCTCTCTATGACGAAGCACAAGGTGCACTCTTGCATTCTGTACCCCGTGAATCAGGCGAATAGATCTCTCTAATTCTCCTTCTAGCGCCCGAGTTTCATTGATAGTTTGTTCAAATTGAGTTGCAGTGAAGCTGTTACCCTTATCAAAGATCTCGTATCCAACGGAACCTCCAGACGGCAAACCGCCTTTAGCCAAAAGCAATCTAGCACGGGCCACATCATCATCAGGTACCATGATTGTACTACCCTGATCCTGAAGACGGTATTTAATGTGAGCTTTTGAAAGCTGATCTACAATTTCACCAGCTTCATGAGGTTCTAAATCTCGATACAAAAGGCCATTCGTGGCGTTGACACCGTGCAGGACTAAAACGCCCAGAAGGACAAGCATTGAGACGCCAACACCACCAAGAGCAGCCAGACGTGGGAGACCGAGCTGTTTGAGGTTTGCCAGAAGAGCTTTCACTGATTGCTCTCTTTCCGGTTTTTCAGACAATCGAGATCGTTGCGATTCCTGTCAGAAAAACCTCTCTGTCCTGCCCACATACTCACTTATCCCTAAAAACCTTACTTTTGATGAACTCCATTGTGGAACAAAAACCTTAATACATGACTAACAAGCGGCCTCACCGCCTCTCGAAATCAGGTGCTTGAAAATCCGGTCAGATCGCTCATGTTAATGGTCGCGCTTCCCATATCAATATTCACTCCCGAAGTTCCTTTTGAAACACCGGTAACAGTTCCTGTAACCGTTGTCGGAAGAGCGACAGTGGTTCCGTCCGTAGAATTTCCCTCTACAGCCACAGTATAAGCTCCATTGCTTAACTGCGTGCCACTGTTGTTTTTACCGTCCCATGTCCATGTATTCGTTCCAACCGAGGAATCGACTGTCTCTGATTTGACGACGGTTCCTGTACTGTCAGTTATCGCAATCGCCACATCACCAGCCTGAGGGGCTGTAAATGACAACGACGCGCTCCCGCTTTGTAATGGCAGGCTGGACGTGCTTGCCGTAGTTGTTTTTCCGATAAGGCTGACAGCTGAAGCCATCTGATTATCCTGGGTGGCCGAAATCAAGCTCGTCAGGTTTGTATTGGTTTCGACCTGCTGCTGCACCCCGGCGAATTGGGCTAATTCAGCTGTGAATGAGTCCGTACTTGTTGGATTACTGGGATCTTGATGCTGCAATTGTGTCGTAAGAAGCGTAAGAAACTGATTAAAGTTTCCGCCCAAAGAAGACAACGAAGAACTACTTGACCTGCTTTCTGTGGTATTCGAAGCTGCTGCAGCATTTGTTGCCGCATTGCTTTTCGCAGCGCTTATTGCCTGGCTTAAAAGAGAAGTAGTTCCAGTTGTTGTTCCAACTGAAGTAACCATGGTTTTAATCCTATTTTCAAACAGTGAGATCGACAACGCCTCGGAGAAAACGCCGTTCAGTGACAGATGTTGAGGATACGGGCGTACTACCCCTTGAATTACCAGACGAGCGGTTACGCCCCTCTTGACGATCGTCACGCGACGACGTGTCAAGAAAGGATGGTACCGAAAGGCTGATCTGGATATCTGCTTTCGCTATGGATTGCGTTCCAGAAACAGGAATCGAATTATCAGTTAAAGCTGCAATCAGTTTACTATGATCGTCTTTGAGAGACTGATAGACTTCTGGATTATCTGTGTTGATATGAATTCGATGTTCTTTACCATCAGACCCATCAATTTCCACGTGTATTTTTTCACTCCCACCGACGTTCATTTCGATATGAGTGGTTGTTTTGCCATTATTTTCTTGTTGATAAAGCAGCGTATTTTGATTGTCTCGCCGAGAAATTTTTTCGTCCTCGTCAGCGGATGCAGTTTTGTTTTCTGCATTCGTTTCCGATGGGGATTCCTCCAATGCTTCAGAAAATACTTTTTCGGCAGATACATCCTTTGAATCAATAGAAGAAATATTTTCAGATATAAAATCTTCTTTTACTTCTATGATTTTTTCCAAGCTTTCAACAGAACTGTTTTCTTTTATATAATTTTTTTCAAATGACGATTCCTCACTAATGAGTTCTGAATTATCATTATTTGATGAATTTTTATTTTCTTTAGGAAAATCTGCTTCACCAACACTCACAGATGTCGCATCAGGATTGGATATTAGATTATTATCGATAACCTCAGTTTCTTCAGATTTTACTGAATTTTTTTGCGTTATTTTCTGATTTTCATTAGGCGCGTACTTACTATCAACATCCCTCGAAACTGACTGAAGTGTTTTGCCTTGAATTTTATTGCCTTGTGTCTGTTCTTTACCACTTCCTGAAACTGCTTTTTCCTCGACAGGAAGAGCTTCTTTTTTGGGAGCAATCATCTGCTTGGTAGGAAGAGTATGGTCTTCCGATTGTGGGACTACTTTTCTCGACACCTTGGAATTTAGTGTAGGCAGACTTTTCGAAGACTGCTTTGCAATTTGACCTTGGGATTCAAGAGGTTCTGTTTTTGCAGGCTGCGGTTTAACAGTTGAAGCATTCTGTCGGGTCTCAGAATGCTTAGGCATTTCCAGATGCACGTAGCTTTCCAGAAAATCGTGAAACCGCTCATTGGAAGCCAGTTGCGCCTCAGGAGCAACGTCAACGCGCCTGAGGCCAGTGGTCGTCATAACTGCGGATGTCGTGACATGTGACAAGAACTTGTGCCTCCGGATCCGCCAGCATCGGTCAATCCGGAAAATCATTGCACAAGAAGCGTAAAGAAAGCGTTTAACGGCTGCCCGACACTACATCCAAACGTAGGCCGATCAGGGATGGATCGTGTCGTATCCTGGCGAGCCTGGAAAGGCTCCTCTTGGGATCGCCGGCGAGCTTGGGCAGATGGGTGGATTACCATCGAGGGCCAGAGCCTGAACGGTATGCGTTGCCTTTGCAACCAGTCCCCTAACGACCAGTTTCTGGTTCAGGCGAATATGCGCCAGAAACTCTGAGGGCAGGATGACAGCCGTACCGTCGCTGAGCTGCACGCCGGTGGGCGTAATGTTGGCGACAGTCCCCTTGGTCACCGGAAGTGGCGTCATATCATAGACACAAGGGGCAGCTTCCGCTGCAGAAAGGGACAGAGCCAGAACCAGGCTGGCGCAAACGAGCTTTTTCAATGTCTGAAATGCCTCATGCCGGTGAATACCATGGCGATCCCGGCTGCGTCTGCCGCATCGATCACCTCCTGATCGCGAATGGAGCCACCTGGCTGAATGACAGCCACGGCACCCGCCGCAACGACGCTCTCAAGACCATCCGCGAAGGGGAAGAACGCATCCGACGCCGCAACCGATCCGATTGTCAGCGGAGCATTCTCTCCGGCTTCCTTTGCCGCATCTTCGCTCTTTCGGGCGGCAATGCGCGCGCTGTCTACACGTGACATCTGCCCGGCACCGATGCCGACCGTGGCGCCATTGCGGACGTAAATGACGGCGTTTGATTTCACATGCTTTGCGACGCGGAACGCGAACAGCAGATCCTTCATTTCCTGATCCGTCGGCGCACGCTTGGTGACGACCTTGAGATCGGATTGCGTCACCCGGCCTGCATCACGGCTCTGGGCCAGAAAGCCACCAGAGACGGAACGAAACGACAGCCCCTCGGCCGTCGGATCGGGCACGCCCTGGGTGAGCAGCAGACGCAGGTTCTTTTTCTTTGCCAAGACCTCAATGGCCTCCGCATCGGCATCGGGAGCCACAATCACTTCCGTGAAAATTTTGCTGATTCTCTGGGCCGTTGCGCCATCCAACGTCCGGTTGAGGGCGACGATACCGCCGAAAGCCGAGACGGGGTCGCAGCGCAGAGCCGCAATCCAGGCCTGCTCCAGCGTTGCGGCAGAGGCCACGCCGCATGGATTGGCATGTTTGACGATGACCACAGTCGGTTCGTCAAACTCGGCGACCGCCTCGAACGCTGCGTCCGTGTCGTTGATGTTGTTGTAGCTCAGCGCCTTGCCCTGCAACTGTCGTGCGCTCGCCACGCCAGGGCGCTGGCTGCCGTCACGATAAAAGGCCGCCTTCTGATGCGGGTTTTCGCCGTAACGCAACAGATCATCCCGTGTCCCGCTCAGAGTCAGGACAGGGGGCAGAATTTCGCCAGCCTGTTTGGCAAACCAGCGGGAGATCATACTGTCATAGGCCGCTGTATGAGCATAAGCGGAGACCGCGTAGCTGCGCCGTTCGACCAGCACCGTCCCGCCCTGCTCCAGCGATGCGATGACCGCTGCATATTGCTGCGGATCTGTCAGGATTGCGACGTGATCGAAGTTCTTGGCAGCCGCACGGATCATGGCGGGGCCACCGATATCGATATTTTCGATGCAGTCTTCGTCACCCGCACCCGATGCAACGGTTGCGGCGAACGGGTAGAGGTTCACACAGACCAGATCGATCGGAGCAATGTCATGCTTTGCCATCTGCGCGACATGGTCGGCCAGATCGCGACGCCCGAGAATGCCACCATGGACCTGAGGCACGAGGGTTTTGACCCGCCCGTCCAGAATTTCCGGAAAACCGGTATGGTCCGAGACATCCTTGACTGTCAGACCGGCGTCACGAAGAGCCTTGGCGGACCCCCCGGTCGAAAGCAGTTCCGCACCGTGGGCGGCGAGCACACGCCCCAGTTCGATCAGTCCCGTTTTATCAGAAACGGAGAGAAGGGCACGGCGGACGGGGAGTCGGGTCTGTGTCATGATGAGAATGAAATATCCTTCAAAACATGTCCGCGCAACCGCGAGTGATGCGCAGATGGAGGGACATGGCCCGGAACAGGGCCATTACCGAAAAATCCTGCCCAGCCCAGAAGGCAGAGGATGGGCACAAGAAGCATGATTTCCCCGATGCCGCCAGTCCGGACATAAGGCCAGAGCGAAAGTCGCGAACGGCTGAGAGGGGCGAAGACCTGGCACCCTCCTGTCGGAAGGTCGGCAGCAATATGCGTCGCGGCTCCCAACAGCAGGGCACCCCATGGTCCGCGAAGACTCTCAGAGCCCATCAGGCCATTCATAACGGCCGCAGCCACGAGCAGCATCAGGCCCGAATGCGTCAGGCCACGATGGCCAAAGGCTTTTGCCAGAAAGCGGGAAAGGATCTTCACTCGGCTCCCGAGCATGGAGCGCTCGGTATCGATATCGGGCAGAAGACTACCCAGCAGACCTGTACAGACAGAGAGTGGTTCAGGAGAAAGCACATGCCAGCGCATGGCACACAACACGGCAAAGCCGCCGATCAATAAATGGGAACGTCCAGTCACGCGCCCTTATGGTCTGGTTCAGGCCGTCCCGCAAACCATTTGTTCATAAAACGTTCACGGGAAGCCAGCATAACACTGACCCCCGTGAACCGTTTATTGGCACGCGTTCAGACCTTTAGGAGGGCTGCGGCCGTTGCGCGCTGACGGATCTTGTCCGCATCGAACGCGCCCGCCGTCACCCAGGAGCCACCGACACAGGAAACGGTCGGAAGGGCCAGCCAATCCGGGGCGCTTTCTTCAGTAATGCCACCCGTCGGGCAGAAACGGACATTGCTGCCGAAAACACTGGCAAGGCTCTTCAGCGCGGGAATGCCACCATTCGTCACAGCCGGGAAGAACTTGAAGCGCGACAGACCCAGATCAAGACCGCGCATGATATCACCCGCATTGGCGACACCCGGCAGGAACGGGACGTCATGCTCGACGGAAGCCTTGACGAGAGCCTCGGTCAGGCCGGGGCTAACGATGAAGCGTGCGCCCGCTTTCACGGCACGGTCCATATCGGACGGATTCAGAACGGTCCCCGCACCGACGAGGGCACCCGGCACCTTGGACATTTCCTCAATGACTTCGAGCGCACAGGGCGTCCGCAGCGTGACTTCCAGTGTGGACAGGCCACCCGCCACCAGAGCTTCGGCCATCGGACGGGCCTGCGCCACGTCATTGACCACCAGCACCGGCATGACCGGACAGCGGCTCATGACGGCATCAAGTTTGGCAGTATCGATCATGAGAAATCTTCCTTAGTGAATATCGTCGCCGACGGCTTCGATCACGCGATCCATCTGGGCCAGCATCGCGGACCCGCCCGCTTCGGCCGGATCATGCACCGAACGCAGCAGCGCGAACAGCTCCCGGCCCGTTCCCAATGCCGGGAGCGGCGGGGCAACCGGCGTACGGCTGTCCCATTCCGCGGTATCCACCAGGACCTCGATCTGGCCGCTCACGGCGCAGACGCGGATCATGTCGCCGTCCCGAACGCGGGCGATCGGACCACCGACCTGCGCTTCAGGGCCGACATGAATGGCCGCCGGCACCTTGCCGCTAGCGCCCGACATACGACCATCCGTCAGAAGCGCCACCTTGAAGCCACGATCCTGAAGCACGCCCAGTGTCGGGGTCAGCTTATGCAGTTCCGGCATGCCATTTGCTTCCGGCCCCTGAAAACGGACCACCACGACAACGTCGCGTTCAAGTTCGCCGTTCTGATAGGCCGTGATGACGTCATGCTGATCATTGAAAACTCGGGCAGGCGCTTCAACCGTCAGATGCTCGGAAGCAATAGCGCTGCTCTTGTAGATCGCGCGTCCCAGATTGCCTGTCATCAGACGCATGCCGCCATCCGGCCGGAAGGGCGTCGCAACGTCACGCAGGATGTCAGTGTCCGTGGACGGCTTTGCGCGGCTGTAAACAAGGTCGTCGCCTTCAAGAGAAGCGCGACACGCATAGTCGGAGAAGCCGCCGCGCGAGACCGTGATAATGTCCTGATGCAGCATTCCGGCACTCGACAGTTCGGCGATGACCGTTGGCATACCCCCCACGCGATTGAACGCATTCACGTCTTCCGAGCCGCTCGGATAAACGCGTGTAATCAGCGGAACAGCGGAAGACAGGCGGCTGATGTCTTCCCAGTCGATCAGAATGCCCGCAGCGCGGGCAATCGCTGGGAGATGGATCGCATGATTGGTCGAACCACCCGTCGCCAGCAGTCCGACGGCAGCGTTCACGATCGCCTTTTCATCCACACACTGCGCGAGCGGACGGGCGTCTTCGCCATTCAGTCCGATTTCCGCCAGACGGTGAATGCCCGAACGGGTCATGGCCTGACGCAGCTTCGTGTTGGGATTGATAAACGCCGAATCCGGCATCATCAGGCCCATGATTTCGACCATCATCTGGTTCGTATTGGCGGTTCCATAGAACGTGCAGGTTCCGGCGCTGTGATAGGAGGCGTTTTCCGCTTCCATCAGTTCGGCCTGTCCGACCTTGCCCTGAACATAGAGCTGGCGGATGCGCTGCTTCTCCTTGTTCGGAAGGCCGGACGGCATCGGACCGGCCGGGATTAGCATGGTCGGCAGGTGGCCAAAACGCAGGGCGCCCATCAGAAGGCCCGGCACAATCTTGTCGCAGATCCCGAGCAGCGCCACGCTTTCGAACATGCCATGGCTCAGACCGACCGCCGTGGACATGGCGATCACGTCGCGGGAGAACAGGGACAGTTCCATCCCCTCCTGCCCCTGCGTCACACCATCACACATGGCCGGTGCGCCACCCGCGACCTGCGCCGTCGCACCGACTTCACGGGCAAACAGCTTGATCTGCTCAGGGTAGCGCCCATAGGGCTGATGCGCCGAGAGCATGTCGTTATAGGTCGTGATGATGCCGATATTGGTCCCGGTGGGACGCATCAGTTCCGGTTTGTCCGGGCTGGAAGCCGCGATCGCATGAGCCAGATTTCCACAGGCGAGTCTGGGTCGGAGCACGCCTTTGGCCCGGTTGCGCTCCATCAGGGCGAGATACCGGCGCCGGGAGATTTTCGAACGCTCGATGATACGGGCAGTCACACTCTCGACGACGGGATTCAGAGACATCTGGAAATACTCGCTACTCGGCTGATGCCTGCAATGCACTCCGGAAAGGCCGACTTTACGGTGCAAGGCACGGTATCGTGATTGAAGCCCCGTTCATACGGAAAGCCCTCCTTCAGGGCAAGCCATTCGCCAAATGAAAACCCCAATATTCTCATTTTTATTTCAATAAATCATTTCATTGCGTCGATAAGTTCTAAAAATTAAACTCCTCGCGCAATAAAGAGAATTGCATCTGTTAGTCACAATCCCCAAGGCCTGTCAGCACGCAGCGAGAAAACCCTGCCTGACGGGAGAGGATTCTGAAAAATATCAAAATGGACCGACAGTCATTAAATGATCGGTAATTTGTCTGATCCATCCTGATGAAATACCGCTAAGGGTCAGAACAGAATATTCACGGAGATAATATCATGAAATTCATTCCCGCCGTCGCCGCGATTTCATCCATCCTTTGCGCAACACCCTTTGCCAGCGCTGATTCACTTCATACCCATTGGGAAAAATTCAAGGCCCACCGCGCTTTCCATCATCTTTCTGCTGACGGACAGCGCGCCTTTCAGGATATTCTGAAAGCTCGTGACATTCTCCAGACGACCGGCAAGACCGAAGCCGCCATTCCGGCACTTTATGATGCCCAGAAGCGTCTTGCCGCCGCGGAAAAGGCTGACAAAAAGTTTCAGGCTGCCGAAAACGATCTCCATCCTGCTCCGCAGCATCCCGTTATCGCCAACCATCAGCCTGTCGTCGGACAAACGGACTGGCTTCCGGTCGGCGGTGAGTTCGTCGTGAGCGAGACGTTGGCTCCTGAAAAGAAAGCTGCGGTCGCCACCGCAAATGCGCAGTTGAAGTCTGGCAATACGGATCAGGCTGCCCAAACCATGCAAGTCGTCGGAGCCGATGCAGATTTCATTATGGCGCTGGCCCCGCTTACACCGGTGCAGGGTGCGGTTTATCGGGCAACCGTCTTCACCGAAGGGCATAACCCTCAGGAGGCTGTCGCTGCGCTGACACAGGCTTTGGAGTCGGTTGTATTCGTTTCCGAAAGCACGATCGAAACACTGGCTCCTGCTGCTCCGACAGCCGCCAAGAAGTAATTTTTCGAAGCAGGGCCTAAGAGTCTGTTTGGAAAATCACGGGTGAGCATTTCTGCGCATGAGATTGGCGCCCATGGCGACGAAGATCATGGCCTGTGAGACGTCGACGCGGCGTTCGTAGTCACGCACGAGCCGCCG
>Ga0157363_1003119_pt1 | contig 14860 bp, 11 predicted proteins | sample AttsexASBM1_FD_111477 | JGI IMG/M metagenome (GOLD analysis project Ga0157363, IMG submission 111477) | Fungus gardens microbial communities from leaf cutter ant in Ribeirão Preto, State of São Paulo, Brazil - Atta sexdens ASBM1 | ecosystem: Host-associated > Fungi > Mycelium > Unclassified ...
GGGTCTGGTTGTTGCCTGCCTGCCGTACGCATAAGTTAACTTTTTTTTTCACAGAATATAAAACAGGAGAGCTATTATGGCTCGTGTAAAACGTGGTGTCATTGCCCGCGCACGTCACAAAAAAATCTTAAAACAAGCTAAAGGTTACTACGGTGCACGTTCACGTGTTTATCGTGTTGCCTTCCAGGCCGTTATCAAAGCTGGTCAGTACGCATACCGCGACCGTCGTCAACGTAAGCGTCAGTTCCGCCAGCTGTGGATTGCACGTATCAACGCTGCAGCCCGTCAGAATGGTCTGTCTTACAGCCGTTTCATCAATGGCCTGAAAAAAGCCTCAATTGAAATCGACCGTAAGATTCTGGCTGACATCGCAGTATTCGACAAAGTGGCTTTCGCTGCTTTAGTTGAAAAAGCGAAATCAGTTCTGGCGTAAGTCAGATAAAAAAGGGAGCTTGCTCCCTTTTTTATTATCTCTGATAAATGCTAACTATTTGACTTCAATCTGTTATTATAGCGTTCCGGTGAGTAATTCAGATAACACAGAGGTAATGCAAGAATGAACCCTGCTATTTTCCGTTTCTTTTTTTACTTTAGCACCTGATTCCCGGGGGCTTTTGCGCAGCAGAAAAGAAACGAAAAATCGCGCTGAAAGCCTCCCTGGTGGAGGCTTTGTTGTTTCTGGCGACCACTATCCGGGCTCCGGTCCATACAAGAACAGAACACCAGACTAACTGAGAAGAAGAGGAAAACATGTCCCAACTCGCAGATTTAGTTGCCCGTGCCCGGGCCGCTATAGACGAGGCGACGGATATCGCCACCCTGGATGCCGTACGCGTCGAATACCTGGGGAAAAAAGGCCATCTGACTCTGCAGATGACGACACTCCGTGAGTTACCTGCTGAAGACCGTCCAGCGGCCGGTGCCGTGATCAATGAAGCCAAACAGCAGGTTCAGGAACTGTTAAACAGCCGTAAACAGACCCTGGAATCCGCAGCGCTGAATGCGCGGCTGTCTGCAGAGACGATTGATGTTTCTCTGCCTGGCCGTCGAATTGAGAATGGCGGACTGCATCCGGTCACCCGCACCATTGATCGTATCGAAAGCTTTTTCGGAGAACTCGGCTTTACCACGGTCACCGGCCCTGAAATCGAAGATGCCTATTACAACTTCGATGCGTTGAACATTCCGGCTCATCACCCGGCCCGGGCTGACCATGATACGTTCTGGTTTGACGCACAGCGTTTGCTGCGTACCCAGACTTCCGGTATGCAAATCCGCACTATGGAAAAAAGCGCACCGCCAATTCGTATTATCGTGCCTGGCCGTGTTTATCGTAACGATTACGATCAGACGCATACCCCGATGTTCCACCAGATGGAAGGTCTGTTGGTTGATAAAAACATCAGCTTTACCAATCTGAAAGGCACGCTGCACGATTTCCTGAACAACTTCTTCGAAGAAGATTTGCAAATCCGTTTTCGTCCTTCTTATTTCCCGTTTACTGAGCCTTCGGCGGAAGTGGATGTTATGGGTAAAAACGGCAAGTGGCTGGAAGTGTTAGGCTGCGGGATGGTTCACCCGAACGTATTACGCAACGTAGGTATCGATCCTGAAGTTTATTCCGGATTTGCTTTCGGTATGGGTATGGAACGTCTGACCATGCTGCGTTATGGCGTTTCCGATTTACGTGCATTCTTCGAAAACGATCTGCGTTTTCTCAAACAGTTTAAATAAGGGCAGGTTATCCAATGAAATTCAGTGAACTTTGGTTACGTGAATGGGTAAATCCGGCCCTGAGCAGTGAGCAACTCTCTGGTCAGATTACCATGGCAGGTCTGGAAGTCGATGGTGTGGCACCGGTGGCCGGGGATTTCCACGGTGTAGTGGTGGGGGAAGTGGTCGAATGTGGCCAGCATCCTAATGCGGATAAATTACGTGTTACTAAGATTAATGTTGGCAGCGATCGTCTGTTGGATATCGTCTGTGGTGCACCAAACTGCCGCCAGGGACTGAAAGTCGCTGTAGCGACGGTCGGTGCGGTACTGCCAGGCGATTTCAAAATCAAAGCGGCAAAACTACGGGGTGAGCCATCAGAAGGGATGTTGTGTTCTTATTCTGAACTGGGAATCAATGTTGAATCTGACGGTATTATGGAACTGCCAGCGGATGCCACTCCGGGGACCAATTTCCGTGAGTACCTGAAACTGGATGACAGCACCATTGAAATCAGTGTGACTCCGAACCGTGCCGACTGTTTAGGCATCATCGGGATTGCCCGCGATGTGGCGGTGCTGAATAGTTTGCCGTTGACCCAGCCGGTGATTGAACCGGTGGTTGCGACAACTGACCGTAGCTTCCCGATTGATATTCAGGCGACAGATGCCTGTCCGCGTTATCTGGGGCGGGTAATTACCGGGATTAACGTTGCAGCGGCCACGCCGTTATGGATGACCGAAAAATTACGTCGCTGTGGTATCCGTTCCATCGATGCGGTCGTCGACATCACCAACTATGTCTTGCTGGAACTTGGTCAGCCAATGCATGCCTTCGATCTTGACCGTTTGCACGGTGGTATCGTGGTACGTCAGGCGACAGAAGGTGAAAAACTGACCCTGCTGGATGGTAGTGAAGCCACACTGAGCAATGACACTCTGGTGATTGCAGACCATCAAAAAGCCCTGGCGATGGCGGGAATTTTTGGTGGGGCAGACTCAGGGGTTAATGAGCAGACACAAAATGTGCTGCTGGAAAGTGCCTGGTTTAACCCGCTGGCTATCACGGGTCGTGCCCGTCGTCAGGGACTTCACACGGATGCTTCCCACCGTTATGAGCGTGGTGTCGATCCGACACTGCAGCATACTGCGATTGAAAGAGCGACCCGTTTACTGTTGGACATCTGTGGTGGTGAGGCGGGTCCGGTGATTGACCGTACTCATCAGGATGCGTTACCGGTGCCGGCAACCATCACCCTGCGTCGTGATAAGCTGGACCGTCTCATTGGTCATCATATTGCTGATAACCAGGTCACCGATATCCTGCAACGTCTGGGTTGTGATGTCACCGTCGGACAGGATCAGTGGACCGCAGTGGCACCCGCCTGGCGTTTTGATATGGAAATCGAAGAAGACCTGGTTGAAGAAGTCGCCCGTGTTTATGGTTACAACAATATTCCGGATGTTCCTGTCAAAGCGGATCTGGTGATGCCAGCTCACCGTGAAGCCAGTTTGCCACTGAAACGTGCTAAAGCGATGCTGGTAGACAAAGGTTATCAGGAAGCTATTACTTATAGTTTTGTCGATCCGAAACTGCAGGGCCTGGTTCATCCGGGACAGGAAGCGCTTATCCTGCCTAACCCGATTTCCAGCGAAATGTCAGCGATGCGTCTGTCATTGCTGACGGGGCTGCTGGGTGCGGTCGTGTACAACCAAAACCGTCAGCAAAACCGTGTCCGGTTGTTTGAAAGCGGACTGCGCTTTGTGCCTGACAATAGTGCAGATCTTGGTATTCATCAGCAGACAATGCTGGCGGGTGTCATCACCGGACCACGAAATGAAGAACACTGGGATCAGGAGCGGGCGACCGTTGATTTCTTCGATCTGAAAGGTGATCTGGAGTCAGTTCTGGAACTGACCGGTAAACTGGCTCAAACTGAATTCCGGGCGGAAGCACATCCGGCACTGCATCCCGGGCAAAGTGCTGCTATTTATTTGCAGGATCAATACATTGGTTTTATCGGGGTCGTACATCCTGAGCTGGAGCGTAAGCTCTCTCTGAATGGCCGGACAGTGGTGTTTGAACTGGAGTGGGATCGCCTCGCAGACCGCGTCCTGCCTGTCGCGAAGGATATTTCTCGCTTCCCGGCAAACCGTCGTGATATCGCTGTTGTGGTGGCCGAAAACGTGCCTGCAGCCGATATAATTGCAGAGTGCAGGAAAGTTGGCGTAAATCAGATAGTTGGCGTAAACTTGTTTGACGTGTACCGCGGTAAGGGTGTGAGCGAGGGTTATAAGAGCCTTGCAATCAGCCTGATTTTGCAGGATACCAGCCGGACACTCGAAGAAGACGAAATCGCCGCGACTGTTGCTAACTGTGTTGCGGCATTAAAAGAGCGATTCCAGGCAACCTTGAGGGATTGAACTTATGGCGCTTACAAAAGCTGAAATGTCAGAGTACCTGTTTGAAAAACTTGGTCTGAGCAAGCGTGACGCAAAGGATCTTGTTGAGCTGTTTTTTGAAGAAGTCCGCAGGGCATTAGAGAATGGTGAGCAGGTTAAACTGTCAGGCTTTGGCAATTTTGACTTACGTGATAAGAACCAACGGCCGGGAAGAAATCCGAAAACCGGGGAAGATATCCCGATTACGGCCCGTCGTGTTGTGACTTTCCGTCCGGGGCAAAAATTGAAAAGCCGTGTAGAAAACGCCGCTCCGAAGAAAGGTTAATTTCTTTTACGAGGCAATGTGAAAAGGCCGCTATTGCGGCCTTTTTTTTCCGGCTAAGGCGGTGTGTCGGTATTAGTGACACACCATTGCTATTACCGGCAGATAACGCGGATAATTCCGGACGTTTGTTTCACTTTCTATTCCAACTGGTCCGAAGTGCTATGCCAGTGGGAGACTGTTAACTGGCAGGTACCGTGGCTGGCCGGACTACGCCGGAATACGAGGCCTGTGTTCGCTGGATTGCTTATTCGGAGCCCCGGATATGATACGTATTGCTGTTGCTTTAATGGTATTAATACTGGCAGGTTGTAGTAGCCATGCACCTTCTCCCGATGCCCGGCTGTCTGATCCTGTCCGTGTAAGGGCGCAACTGAATGCGCAGTTGAGTGAATGGCACGGTACACCTTACCGTCTTGGCGGACTAAGCCGCCGGGGTATCGATTGTTCTGGTTTTGTATTACTGACCTTCCGTAACCGCTTTGATATCCAGCTTCCCCGCACCACCAGCCAGCAAAGCCAAATCGGCACCCGAATCAGTAAGAAAGACCTGCAGCCCGGTGATTTGGTATTTTTCAAAACCGGCTGGGGAGAGGACGGGCTGCATGTGGGTATTTACGATCGAAACAACTTGTTTATTCATGCATCGACCAGTCGGGGAGTGATTCGTTCTTCACTGAATAATGTTTACTGGCGTAAGGTTTTCTGGCAGGCAAGACGGATTTAATCGTCAGGTAAAAGACTTTACCAGTATAAGTAGCGCTGAGTGCGGGACTCTGTGTGGCTACTGTTATACTGTTTACCGACAGGGTAAAATGACCGCCCGACAGCACTTCGGATGCTGATTTTTCACCGGACGACCTGCGGAGTTACTATGCAGTTTAATAATACCTGGTTTAACGAGCTGCCTGATTTCTACAGTGCAGTCACCCCGACACCGCTGCAGCAAGGTCGCCTGCTTTATCATAACCAGCCACTGGCTCAGGCCCTGCAACTCGATCCGCAATTGTTTGCCGGTGAGGGGCATCCACTGTTTTATGGGGCAGGGCTGGCTGAAGGCATGTCACCGTTGGCCCAGGTTTACAGTGGTCATCAGTTTGGCGTTTGGGCCGGGCAACTAGGTGACGGGCGTGGGTTATTACTGGGCGAACAACAGCTGCCTAACGGTCAAAAGTATGACTGGCACCTCAAAGGGGCCGGACTGACGCCTTATTCCCGGAACGGTGACGGGAGGGCGGTGATTCGTTCAACGGTCAGAGAGTTTCTGGCTTCGGAAGCGATGCAAGGGTTAGGAATACCTACCAGTCGGGCGCTTAGCCTGGCAATCAGTGACGAGCCGGTCTATCGGGAACAGACCGAACGTGGAGCTATGCTGGTCAGAATTGCCGAAAGCCATCTGCGGTTTGGTCATTTCGAACATTTTTTCTATCGTAACCAACCGGAAAATGTCACGGCGCTGGCTGACTATGCTATCCGCCATCACTGGCCGTCGCTGGTGAACGATGCTGACCGCTACCTGCTATGGTTCACTGATGTGGTTAAACGAACTGCAGTGATGATTGCCCACTGGCAGGCGGTTGGTTTTGCACACGGAGTGATGAATACCGACAATATGTCATTGCTGGGACTGACGCTGGATTATGGTCCATACGGTTTTATGGATGACTATAATCCGGAGTTTATCTGCAACCATAGCGATTACCAGGGGCGCTACAGCTTCGAAAATCAGCCTATGGTCGCGCTATGGAATCTCAACCGACTGGCCCATGCCTTGTCCCCACTGATGAGCATTGAGCAGCTTAAACAAGCATTGGCAGGCTATGAAGGGGTACTGATGTCGACATGGGGTACATTGATGCGTGGAAAACTGGGGTTGTTTAGCCAACAGTCACAGGATAATGACCTGCTCAGTGAGTTGCTGGCGCTGATGGCCGCCGAGCATAGTGATTACACCCGCACCTTCCGCCTGCTGTCAGAAACTGAGCAACATCAGTCACTTTCACCGCTGCGTGATGAGTTTATTAACCGGCCAGCGTTTGATCACTGGTTTGCTAAATACCGTCAGCGTCTGGCAAGCGAGCAGGTTAGCGATCAGCATCGTCGTGAAACGATGTTACAGGCCAATCCGGCCGTCATTTTGCGCAACTATCTGGCGCAGCAGGTGATAGAGGAAACAGAACGGGGAGAGAGCACCGCGCTGGCGGGATTGCATCAGGCACTGCAAAATCCTTATCAGCTACCGGAGCAGCAGCAGGAATTATTTAACCGGCCGCCGGAGTGGGGGAAAACGCTTGAAGTCAGCTGCTCCAGCTGACTTCCGGGCATTGGGCACTACCTGCTGGCAGTCACTGCATCTGCCAGCAGCGCTAACACGGCTTCGGTATCTGACCAGCCGATACAAGGGTCGGTGATCGACTGACCATAGACCAGCGGTTTATCCTGCACCACACTTTGTTGACCTTCTTCAATAAAGCTTTCAATCATTACCCCGGCGATGGCGGTTTCCCCGTTGCGTAACTGTTGTGCTATATCTTCAGCGACCAGCAACTGACGGCGGTGTTGTTTCAGACAGTTACCATGACTGAAATCAACCACAATCCGGGGGGGCAACTGAAATTCTTCCAGTGACTTGCGGGTTGCAGCAATATGCTCACTGGTGTAGTTAGGTTGCTTACCTCCGCGCAGGATAATATGTCCGTCGGGGTTACCACTGGTCTGGTAAATTGTCATCTGTCCCTGTTTATCCGGCGAAAGGAACATATGGCTGGCGCGGGCAGCGCGGATAGCATCAATAGCAATCCTTACATTGCCATCAGTCCCATTTTTAAAACCCACAGGGCAGGAGAGTGCAGAAGCCATTTCACGATGGATCTGGCTTTCTGTGGTCCGGGCGCCAATTGCGCCCCAACTGATAAGGTCCGCAATAAACTGGCCGTTCACCATATCAAGGAACTCGGTGGCGGTCGGCATGCCAAGGGTATTGATATCCACTAACAGCTTTCGTGCGATAGCCAGTCCCTGATTGATATCATAGCTACCATCGAGGCCAGGATCGTTAATCAGTCCTTTCCAGCCGGTCACCGTACGCGGTTTTTCAAAGTAGGCTCGCATCACTATTTCCAACTGGTCACTGTAACGCTGGCGCAACGCCATCAGACGCTCCGCATAGTCGGTAGCCGCCTGAGGATGGTGCAGGGAACAAGGACCAATGACCACCAGTAACCGGTGGTCATTGCCTTGTAAGATGCGGCTAATCCGCTGGCGGGTGGCCAGAATATTATCGGCGATGGCCGGAGGTAACGGAAAGCGGTGGGTCAGTTCCGCAGGAGTGATTAACTGCGCAACCGGCGCAGTGCGTAATTCATCAGTTTTATTCATTTCAGTCTCAAAATTTGTGCTTCTCATCGGCAGAATGCCGGGAAGATATGTGACAAAAGATAACCGAACAGTGGATGATTTCAACTGAAAGAAGCAAAAAGCTATGGGTTATTGACTGAAGGAGGGAGAAAATGTAGTGGAAGATAAAAAAAATGCCCATCCGGAGGAGGGCAAAGACTACACACAGCAATTTAGGCACCCGGCACAATCGGATGCCGGAGTGAAAATGTTAATTGTAATCATATGGTTATTTATATTAATGGTCTGTAGGAATCATCCCATTACCGGTCAGGGGAGCGTAATGCGGGGCTAAACTAGCCCCTGAAGGAGATCAGGGGCAGAAACAACAACTTATTCAGAAACAGACGATGAACGGGCGTTACGTGCTTCTTCGGCGGTTTTACGGGCATCTTCTATCAGTTCTTCGACCACCGTATGGGGATCATCGTGTGGCTCAGGAGCCTCATGCATCCAAACCGATACCAGCCGGTAAGATACCGCCAGTACTACCGGACCGATAAATAAGCCAATCATGCCGAAAGAGATTAATCCACCGATAACTCCGGACAGAATAATCAGCATCGGTAAATCAGCCCCCAGGCGAATCAGCATTGGCCGGACGAAACTGTCCATGGTGCCGACGACACAGCTCCAGACCAGCAGCACCGTGCCCCAGGTCGTATCGCCACTCCAATAAAGCCAGATAATTGCCGGAACCAACACCAGCAACGGGCCAATCTGGATCAGACAACAGAAGATCATCACCACGGTAAGTATGGTGGCATAAGGGATTCCGGAGATGGCAAGACCAACCCCCCCGACCACGCCCTGCAGAAGAGCGGTGACTACCACACCCAGTGCCACAGCACGGATAGCCTGGCTGGCGAGCAGGACCACGGCATCACCACGCCGCCCAGCCAGACGGTAAGCAAAGTGACGAATGCCTTGTCCGACACGTTCACCGCGCCAGTAAAGCAGAGCGCTGAATAACAGCATCATGGCCAGATGGACCACTACCCGACCAAAATGACCCGCCTGAGCAACAAAGAAACTGGTGGTTTGTCCCACATAGGGCTGGATTTTAGCCATCATGGCACCGCCGCCACCGGCGATCATTTTTTGATAATATTCAGATAGCTTATCGCCAATCAGCGGAATATTGTCCAGCCACTCCAGTTTAGGGATCTCGATATGTCCTGAAGTTGCCCAGGAAATCACCGGGCCAATGTTATCGATAACGCTGCTTATCAATAGTGCAATGGGCAGTATAAAGACCAGTAAGATGATCAGTGTCATGACCAGAACCGCCAGAGACCGTCGGCCCCACAGGTATTTCTGGATGCGCAGCATTAATCCCCAGGTGGCTATCACTACCATGCCTGCCCACGCAAAGCCCAGAATAAATGGCTCTACCACCCAAAAGCTGGCAGCAATCATCAGAATAAAAAACAACAGTGTAAATAACTTTTGCGGTAAGTCCCTGTCCTGCGGCAGTGCTCTCATAACAACTTTTTACCTCAATTAATTCACCCGACGTCGGGGATCAAGCTAATGATGCGGTATTTCGTTCCATTACAACAGAGGCAGTCACTAAACTTTTTCACACAGTAACAAAAGCGACTGTGGCGAAAATATGGTAAAACCAATAACTGAAACTATTACAACAACACAACATCCTGGTTTTTAATACATGATTCCACAAATAAGCCAGGCACCGGGGCTGAGCCCGCAGGTGCTGTCATTTATTGAGACACTCACAAAACAGGGTTTTACCGGTGATATTGCGACCGATTACGGCGCACGTTTGAGCATGTCTGTCGACAACAGTATTTATCAGTGTCTGCCTGATGCGATTGTTTTTCCGCGTTCGGTGGCTGATGTCACGCTGGTTAGCCGGATTGCTGGCCAGGCGGATTTTACCGGGCTGACCTTTACTGCCCGTGGGGGAGGTACCGGAACTAATGGTCAATCCCTGAACCAGGGGGTGATCGTCGATTTATCCCGACATATGAATCATATCCTCGAAATTAATACCGAAGAAGGCTGGGTTAAGGTTGAGGCAGGGGTGGTTAAAGATCAACTGAACCAGTGGCTAAAGCCTTACGGTTTTTTCTTTTCACCGGAATTATCCACCAGCAATCGTGCCACCATAGGCGGTATGATTAATACCGATGCTTCCGGGCAGGGATCACTGGTGTATGGCAAGACCTCGGATCATGTACTGGGCCTGAGAGCGGTTCTCGAAGGCGGGGAGCTGATTGATACCCGGGCAATGCCGGTGAGCCTGGCGGAAAATATTGCCGCAGAACAGACCCGTGAAGGTCATATCTACCACGAAGTACTCAGTGCCTGCCGCGATAACCGTCAGCTGATTATTGATAAATTTCCGAAGCTTAACCGGTTTCTGACCGGTTATGACCTGAGACATGTACTGAGTGATGATCTGCAAACCTTCGACCTGACCAGAATACTCTGTGGCTCGGAAGGGACGCTGGCCTTTATTACCGAAGCCCGGCTGGATATCACCCCGATTCCAAAAGTCCGTCAGTTGGTAAATATCAAATATGACAGCTTCGACTCTGCACTGCGCAATGCTCCTTTCCTGGTTCAGGCAAAAGCATTGTCGGTTGAAACCGTAGATTCGAAGGTTCTGAATCTTGCCCGCGAAGATATTGTCTGGCATTCAGTGAGTGAGCTGATTACTGACGTACCCGGAGAAGAGATGCTCGGCCTGAACCTGGTAGAGTTTGCCGGTAACGATGTTGAACTCGCCAGCCGTCAGGTCAGCGACTTGTGTGAACGTCTTGACCAACTGATGGCTGAAAAGCAGGCAGGGATTATTGGCTATCAGTTATGTACGCGGCTGGATGAAGTGGAGCGTATCTATGCGATGCGTAAAAAAGCAGTGGGTCTGTTGGGGAATGCCAAAGGGCATGCCAAACCGATCCCGTTTGTAGAAGATACTGCCGTGCCCCCGGAGCATCTGGCCGACTACATTACCGATTTCCGGGCACTGCTGGATGGTCATGGACTGAGTTATGGAATGTTCGGACATGTAGATGCGGGAGTACTGCATGTACGTCCGGCACTGGATATGTGTGATCCTCAGCAGGAAGTGTTGATGAAGCGCATTTCCGACCAGGTGGTTGCCCTGACGGCGAGCTATGGAGGTTTGTTATGGGGAGAACACGGTAAAGGTTACCGCGGCGCTTACACAGCAGATTTCTTCGGCCCTGAACTGTTTCATGAAGTCCGGCGCATTAAACGGGCCTTTGATCCGCAAAACAAGTTAAATCCCGGCAAGATCTGTACGCCGTTGGACAGCAATGAACAGCTGAAGCCGATAGAGAGTCCAACCCGTGGAAGCTTTGACCGGCAGATCCCTGTAACAGTGCGTGACGAGTGGCGCGGGGCGATGGAGTGTAATGGCAACGGGTTATGTTTTAACTTCGACGTGAACAGTCCGATGTGCCCGTCGATGAAAATCACCCGAAACCGTCTCCATTCCCCTAAAGGACGCGCGACTCTGACGCGAGAATGGCTGCGGTTGCTGGCAGATCAGGGAATTAACCCTCAACAGCTGGAGCAGGCCCTGCCACAAAATGTACTAAGCCTGCGGGGCTTTATCAGCAAGCTGAAAAATACCCGTCAGGCTGCCAAAGGCAGCTATGATTTCTCCCATGAAGTGAAAGAGGCGATGTCCGGCTGTCTGGGATGTAAAGCCTGTTCGACCCAGTGCCCGATTAAAATCGATGTGCCGTCCTTCCGATCCCGGTTCCTGCAGTTGTATCACAGCCGTTATCTGCGCCCGGTCAGCGATCATCTGGTTGCGGCCGTAGAGAGTTATACGCCGCTGATGGCGAAAGCCCCGCGTTTGTTTAATTTCTTCCTGACCCATCCACAGATGCAGGCGCTCGGCAAAAAACACATCGGGATGGTAGATTTACCGGCATTATCCTCGCCAACCCTGAAACAGCAACTGGCAGGCCATCAGGCGTTACAGACAACACCTGAGGATCTACGCAAGATGACTGACGCGCAGCGTCAGGAATATGTGCTGGTGGTACAGGATCCGTTTACCAGTTACTACGAAGCTAGTCTGGTGAATGATCTGATTCGTCTGATCAGTCGGTTAGGCTTTAAGCCGGTGCTGCTGCCGTTTACTCCTAATGGTAAAGCACAGCACGTTAAAGGGTTCCTGCAGCGTTTCGCTAAAACTGCACAGAAAAGCGCTGATTTTCTTAATCAGATGGCGGCACTGGGAATTCCTATGGTCGGGACTGATCCGGCACTGGTGCTGTGTTATCGCGATGAGTACCAACAGGTGTTAGGGGACAAACGCGGTAATTTTAACGTGTTGCTGGCCCATGAATGGCTTGAGCAGGTAACCGCTGACCGGGCGGAACAGCAGCCAGACGACGATGTCTGGTATCTGTTTCCGCACTGTACCGAAAATACCGCATTACCGATGGCGGCCTCTCGCTGGAAAACAATTTTTAGTCGCTTTGGTGCTGCGCTGGAAACCGTGAATGCCGGTTGTTGTGGTATGGCCGGGACCTATGGCCATGAAACTAAAAACCTGGAAAACTCGCTGGGGATTTATCAACTTTCCTGGCAGCCACATATGGAGAAACGCGCACGGAATCGCTGTCTGGCCACCGGCTATTCCTGCCGTAGCCAGGTAAAGAGGATCGAAGGCGCGGCTGTTCGTCATCCGTTGCAGGCACTGTTAGAAATCGTGCGATAAACTGCCAGCTACGAGGGACCTTTGTGTCCCTCTGTCACATCTCAGGGCAGTTGTTCGGAATAACAGAAGAATTGTTCCTGCAAACTACATACCTGCTCCCATTCACCTTCCTGCATTAACAGGTGGCTTAACCTGCTCAACGAATACCGTGCCAGTTGCAACGCCTGCAGACGAAACAATGTTTCCCGCTGTTCGTCGGCCATTTCGTGAATTAATTGCTGGTGGAGATCAAGCAGTATTGACGTATAACGCGCATCATCGCCTTGCATCTGACATTTATCTGCCATACTCAGGCAGAGATCATTAAATCTGCGTAGTACCGCAAGAGAGCTTTCGGCGGCTTTTAATTCAGCTTTACTGGTGTGGAACTCCCGGCACATATTTCTGAGTGTCTGATGATATTCTTCAAGGTGCTGAGTTATCCAACCGGAAAATGAGATCATCATAACAAACCCTTTAACAATAATGATAATCATTATCATATGTTTGTCAGCGTTATTGCAAGTATAAAATGCCCGGATAATCATTTTATCCGGACTGCGCTGTAGCGATATAACAGGACTGGATCGAATGATTAAGAATTGCGGCGCCGTCTGGCTATTGTTTAAATGCTGCTGTAAATGAAGGATCAATCACCTTGTGTATATCAAAGGCTGTAGGCAGGGTGCCGGTGTGGTACAGAAAATCGGCTGTTTCCCGGAAGTCACGGACAGCCTGAAGATCGACAGGTCCGACGGTCATGTCGGCATTACTTATCCAGTGTAGTGAAACGGTCGGGTCCAGGTTGGCTTTTTTAGCCCAAATAGCAGCATATTCACTTTTATGCGTTTCCACCCACTGACGCGCAAGAGTCAGCCGTTTCAGGAAATCGGTGAAATAGCCAAAGTGATCACCCGGGCAACAGGCGGAAATATCCTTGAGTCGCGGTTCCTCCGGGAGCAAAAATTCGCACTGCGAAATCGATGTTAAGCCGTCAGCAGAAATAGGTGAAAGAGAGAGGTCCGACAGAGAGTCAGGAAGGGAGAGCGGTAATACAGATTAGTTCGCAAAAAAATGGCGCCCTTAGGGCGCCATTTTCATTACCAGGACGCTTACTTACGGTATGCGTGAGCCTGGTTATCCAGACGCTGGTTAGCGCGAGCTGCGTCATCTTTAGCAGCCTGAACGTCAGAACGCACTGCGTTCACGTCGTTGCTCAGCTGGTCAACTTTAGTGTTCAGAGTCTGAACATCGCTTGACAGTTGGTCGATTTTAGCGTTGCTAGAACAACCAGCCAGCAGAGTTGAACCCAGAATTACCGCGCCCAGTACCAGTTTAGTACGATTCATTATTTTACCCTCTAGATTGAGTTAATCTCCATGTAGCCCAATAAGTATTACACAAAGCTTTTTGAGTTGAGAATATATTTTTTATGAGAACATGCTTAATTTTGCCTATTCGGTCAAAGAAACAGCGATTAAACATTTATGATAAATTTTTTAGTAAAAACATTGAGTTTTAATCGGATTTACCTTAATTCAAAACCACATTTTTAGTAGATTTTTATTTTTTTTAGCTCTGAATTGAAATGAAAAGGAATAAAAAAGGCGTCCCGCAGGACGCCTTTTAAAGTAAATAGTTTAAATTCGGTGAACTGAAGCAGTGTTTGTGGTTCCGCTGGGTACCAACGCACCGGAGACCATGACCACAACATCACCTTCCTGAGCAAATCCTGAACTCAGCGCAATTTCTTTGCCAATACGGTAAAAGTCATCAGTGGAGGCAATTTCTTTCACCAGATGGGTTTCAACACCCTTAGTCACTAACAACTGACGGGCAGTGGTTTCGTTAGTCGTCAGTGCCAGAATTGTCGCCGCAGGAAAATATTTCCGGATAGATTTCGCAGACTTTCCGCCCTGAGTGGCGACGATAATCAGCGATGATTCCAGTTTTTCGGCCGTTTCCACGGCACCACGGCAGACTGCTTCGGTAATGCGTAACTTGTGACTGTCGTGCAGGGTATCGATGCGACTGCCCATCACACGATCGGTCCGGTCACAAATTGTAGCCATGATAGTGACGGCTTCCAGAGGATATTTACCCTTGGCACTCTCCCCGGATAACATCACGGCATCTGTGCCATCGAGGATGGCGTTGGCCACGTCACCGGCTTCAGCACGGGTCGGACGCGGGTTCTTAATCATTGAATCCAGCATCTGAGTAGCAGTGATAACTACTTTGCGTGCTTTATTACATTTTTTGATCATCATTTTCTGGGCGAAGATAACTTCTTCGACCGGAATTTCTACCCCAAGGTCA
>Ga0157363_1003120_pt1 | contig 14859 bp, 9 predicted proteins | sample AttsexASBM1_FD_111477 | JGI IMG/M metagenome (GOLD analysis project Ga0157363, IMG submission 111477) | Fungus gardens microbial communities from leaf cutter ant in Ribeirão Preto, State of São Paulo, Brazil - Atta sexdens ASBM1 | ecosystem: Host-associated > Fungi > Mycelium > Unclassified ...
CCATCTGCCAGAATTGTATGGACGACTGCTTCGTTCATTGAACTGCTTGTCAGGCTGCTGGCCATTTTAAGGCGCAGGATCCGTGCAGAGATATCTGCAGGGCAGGCAAGAAATCCCACACGCAAGCCCGGCGATATTGTTTTGGAAAAGCTGCTGATGAAAATGACGCGTCGCAACTGATCGAGATGTGCCAGCGTGGGAATGGCCTCATCCGCCAGCCCACCGAAGATATCGTCTTCGATGATCATGAAGTCGTGTCTTTCAGCCAAGCTCAACACATGATGCGTAACAGACGGCGTACAACTGGTACCCGTCGGATTATGGAGGCGTGTATTGAGCACAAAGGCCTTTGGTCGCTTTGTGTGGGCAACTTGCTCAAGCGTTTTCAGGCACGGGCCATCATGAAGGCGCGGAATGCCAATGACCCTGAGGCCAAGTGCCTCCAGAGCCGGGAAAAGATTGCAGTAGCCCGGGTCTTCAACCAGCACGGTGTCCCCGGGCTGCGTCAGACAACGGACGCTCAGCTCCAACGCCTGACTGGCGCCATGTGTCAGAATCAGAGCAGAAAGATCACATTTTATCCCCTGCCTCAACAGAAGCAGACGTACCATTTCCCTTAGTCCGGGGTGGCCGTATGGATTGCCATACCCCGACATGGCGGGGTCGGGGCGACGAGCCAATGCGGTGAAGGCATGGCGAATTCCGTCAAGGAAAAGATAGCTGTCCGGTAGCCAACCACACCCGGCCTGAATGACCGAGGCATTGTTTTCATAGGCTCGTTGCAACATCCACGAAGAGTCGATCGATGTCGCGATATCCGCAGGCACGGCTGCGGCTTCATTTCTTTGCTCGGCTTGTCGTGCAACGAAAAAACCACTAGCGCGCCGTGCCTCCAGAACACCATCGGCTACAAGGCGGTTATAGGCATTTGATACGGTAAGCGGGCTGACCTTGCATTGTGCAGCCAGACGTCGGATGGAGGGCAGCCGCGTACCCGGTATCCAGTCGCCATTCTGCACCAGGGCAGAGACCTGCCGGATGATCTGAGCCACGAGTGGCGTCTGGGCGTGATGGTCAATTTTAAGCATGATGGCTGACTGTACTGCCTGTTCTGATGATACAGTTTAGCCCCATATTCTCACAACTGTATATATTCAGTTTGATTTATATCCACGATAATATCGTTCGCATGTGACGGATCCGGAACGACGACCGGTAAGGAACACACCTATCATCAGTCTGTGAGGCGTATCGTGTCGAAACTGACCAATGAGTTTGACTGTGTTGAAACCATCAGGAAGGGCACATACTGGATGCCCTTCACCGCCAATCGGAGAGTAAAAGCCGATCCTCATGCCCGGCTTTTAACGTCTGCAAAGGGGCCATATTATTATACGGCTGATGGCACAGAGCTTTTTGATACCCTTTCTGGGCTCTGGTGTTCTCCACTTGGCCACGCACATCCGAAGATTGTCGAGGCCCTGAAAACCCAAGCGGAAAAACTTGATTACGCCCCGCCGTTCCAGATGACGAACCCGCAGACGGTCCATCTGGCCGAACGCATTGCCAATCTTGCACCAGCCGGTCTGGAGCATGTTTTTTTCGCCAATTCAGGCTCCGAAGCTGTCGATACGGCTTTAAAGGTCGCGCTTGGCTATCATCGTCTGCGTCATGAAGGGCAGCGCTTTCGCATGATCGGGCGGGAGCGGGGCTATCATGGGGTTGGGTTTGGCGGAATGTCTGTAGGTGGCATCGTGCCAAACCGAAAAATGTTTGCTTCCGGAATGATGCCTGGCGTGGATCATCTGCGCCATACCTACAGCCCGGAGCACATGGGGTTTTCACGTGGCCAGCCTGAGTGGGGTGCGGAGTATGCAGAGGATCTTGAGCGCCTTGTCGGTTTGCATGACGCATCGACTATTGCGGCTGTGATTGTCGAGCCGGTTCAGGGATCAACGGGCGTTATTGTTCCACCTGTCGGATATCTGCAGAAACTGCGTAAGATCTGTACGAAATACGGCATTTTGCTGATTTTTGACGAAGTCATCACGGGCTTCGGGCGCATGGGTGAAAATTTTGCGGCCCAGCGTTTTGACGTGAAGCCGGACATGATCACTTTTGCAAAAGCCGTCACTAATGGAATTATTCCGATGGGCGGCGTTATTGTGACGGATGAAATCTACAATACCTTCATGACCGGCCCTGAAAACGCTGTCGAATTCGCGCATGGCTACACTTATTCCGGCCACCCCATGGCCACGGCTGTTGCTCATGCCGTTCTGGACGTCATGGAGGAAGAATCCCTCTTTGCACGTGTCCGTACATTGGAGCCAGTTCTGGAAGATGCAGTTCATGGATTGCGAGAGCTTTCTTCAGTGAAAGACGTACGCAATATTGGGCTTACGGCAGGTGTGGATCTTTTCCCCGCTGAAGGTGCGCCAGGCGCTCGAGGGCTTGCCATTTTTGAAAACGGACTGCGCGAGGGGCTTCTTCTGAGGTGCACTGGCGACACGATCTCTTTCGGCCCTCCCTTTATTTCCACACCAGATCAGCTTCTCGGAATGATTGATGGGGTCCGCCGCCTTATCCAGCTCGTTTCCTGAATTTAGAAAAACAAGGACAAGACGATGCCGCTGTTGCACTTTCATCTTATTGAGGGTCGTACTGATACAGAAATAAAAACACTTCTCGATGCTGCCCATGAGGCCATGTTGGAGGCATTTAATGTCCCGCGTGGTGACCGATATCAGTTGGTTTCGGAACACAAGCCATCACGAATGATTGTCGAAGACACTGGGCTGAATATTCCAAGGACCAAAAACGTTGTGCTCCTTCAGATATTCAGTCGTCCCCGCGGAGAAGAAGCCAATGCACTCTTCTATCGACTGCTGGTGGAGAAGCTTGAACAAGCGTGTGGGATTGCATCATCTGACGTCATGATTTCTGTTGTTGAAAACGAAGATGCACACTGGTCGTTCGGCTATGGTCGCGCTCAATTTCTGACGGGAGAACTGGGCGCAAAAAAGCCGGACTGACTCCGGCTTCGTATCCTTTCCTGATACTATGAGGTCAGGAAAGGTTTTTTACGTTGTATGGTGGCCTGCATGTTTGGGCTGAAGCAGGGGCGTTCCACGTATTTTCCCGCACCACGCGTAACGCGCAGGTCGCCATCCGCCCAGACGATTTTGCCGCCGCTTATGGTGTAACGTGCCAGCCCGGTCAGTGTCATGCCTTCGTAGATATTGTAATCAACGTTCTGGTGATGCGTGGCTGCGGAAACGGTCCGGCTGGCCGCAGGGTCCCACAAAACAAGATCTGCATCTGCGCCTGCCGACACGCTCCCCTTGCGCGGATGAATGTTGAATATCTTGGCCGTGTTAGTGGATGTTATGGCTACAAATTCTTGTGGTGTCAGCCGGCCCGTACGTACGCCATGGTGCCACAGCACACTCATCCGATCTTCAATGCCGGGCGTACCGTTGGGAATTTTGGTAAAATCGTTCAGGCCCTGCTCTTTTTGTCCGGTACAGAAGCAGCAGTGATCGGTGGCCGTTGTTTGTAGTTGACCGGAAGCAAGGCCCGACCATAACGCCTTCTGGTGGTGCTTGGGCCGGAATGGGGGGCTCATGACATGCTGGGCGGCGCCAAGCCAGTTCGGATCTGCATAGACGCTATCATCAATTACAAGATGCTGCGCCAGAACTTCGCCATAGACACGTTGGCCACGCGCTCTGGCTGCTGCAATTGCTGCTGTCGCTTCTTCTGTCGAGACGTGCACGATGTAGATTGGTGCGCCAAGTAGACCCGCAATCGCGATTACACGCTGCGCCGCTTCTCCTTCAACTGACGCCGGGCGAGAGAGGGGGTGTGCCTCCGGACCTGTCATCCCTTGCTTCAGAAGATCAGCTTGCAGATAGGCTACGGCATCCCCGTTTTCTGCATGAACATTGCACAACGCCCCCAGCTCAAGCGCGCGGCTGATGGAACGCAGAAGCACGTCATCGTCGACCATGAGAGCATTTTTATAAGCCATGAAGTGCTTGAAGGAATTGACACCGCATTCCCTGGTCAGTGTTGCCATATCCTCATGCACTTTCTCGTCCCAATGCGTCACGGCGACATGGAAGGAATAGTCTGAGACAGCCTTTTCGCTTTTGCGGCGCCAGTCTTTCCATGCATCGAGAAGGGAGGTTCCGCGTTCGGGAATGACGAAATCGATAATGGTTGTTGTCCCACCAGCGACGCCCGCAGAGGTTCCCGTGTAGAAATCGTCACTCGCAATTGACCCCATGAACGGCATTTCCATGTGGGTGTGTGGGTCAATACCCCCCGGCATGACCAGAAGCCCCCCGGCGTCCAGAATAGTGCAGCCCGATGGTGCTTCCAGATTATGGCCGACAGCAGAAATTTTTCCTTCATCGTCACATAGAACATCGGAGCTTTGAGAGGTTTCAGCTGTCACGACGGTGCCGCCACGGATCAGAAGCATTGGGTTTTCCTTTGAGACGAAACAGTTACGATTATTATTTTTCGATGTTCCAAGGAGTCAGATCTTGCCAGTATCGAGGAAAGGCTGAAACGATGTTTCTATGAACGAGATACTTTCCGCGCGCGGCATATCCGACAGTAGATCTTCCCAGAAGACCCGCCCGGGCGTGCCCAGACAGGTGGCGGAGGCGACTATTCTCGCGGCGGCTGAGCGCGTGTTTGGGCAGCACGGATTTCGGGGCGCGAGCATAAACGAGATCGCTCAGGAAGCGGGAGTACCCAAGGCAAATATTCACTATTATTTTGGTACGAAGGAAGAACTTTATCGGAGTGTTCTGGAAGGCATCATGACTTTCTGGTTGCACGATGCCGATTACTGGCTGGTACCTGAGCGCCGGGCTTGCGACGGGTTTGAGGGCTATATCCGTGCGAAAATGATGTTCTCCCGAGAGCGTCCTGATGCCTCCCGTATTTTTGCATATGAGCTTTTGCAAGGAGCGGGGAATATTCACCATTATCTCTCTACGACTCTGCGGGAGCATGTTGCGAGACGCGGGCAGACATTTGCAGTCTGGGAAGAAGATGGGCAGATGCCTCGTGTTGATCCCGCGCATCTGATGTTCGCAATCTGGTCAATGACACAGGCCTACGCAGACATGAGCGCCCAGATGAATGCGGTAATTGGCAACGCGCATCTCCTTGAATCTGATTTCGAAACAGGACTGCAAACGATCCTGCGCCTCGTTTTGGGCTTTTGCAATGATGTGGCAGGAAAATCGTGAGATCGGCAATGAAATTTCTCCCGCCTGAGTGTGGGAAAATGAATGTTGCTAAAGGTACGATGTAATTTTTTGACTATTTGGTCAAGTTTACGTTGCGGAATCGGTCTGACTTCAGTCATGTTGTGTCAAGAAATGCACATGGTGGAGATTTCTTTTCGTGGATCATTCCCAGAGTATCGCCGCAAACCGCCTACCGCCGGACGTGCTGGCAAGAAATTTTTCAGATGCGCATCCGCCTTTGACGGCAGCTCAGGCTGTCATTGAAGCGGACCGGTGTTATTTCTGTTATGACGCTCCGTGTATTGAAGCTTGCCCGACCGGGATCAATATTCCCGGGTTCATAAAAAAGATCTCATCTGGAAATGTTTCGGGTTCCGCTCGAACTATTCTGGAGTCTAATATTTTTGGTGGCTCCTGCGCCCGCGTCTGTCCGACTGAAATCCTCTGCGAAGACAAATGCGTTCGCAATACGCAGGAAGACCGTCCTCTGCAGATAGGTGCCCTTCAGAGGCATGCCACAGACTGGCAGATGCAGAAAATGAAGCAGCCGTTTGCTCGCGCTCCTCTGACGGGTAAGCGTGTGGCAGTTATTGGCGCAGGGCCTGCCGGATTGTCCTGCGCTCATCGGCTTGCAGTGCATGGACACTATGTCACGGTGTTCGATGCGCGCCCCAAGGCTGGCGGCCTGAATGAATATGGCGTTGCCGCCTATAAGCTTGCGGATGAGTTTGCGCAGAAGGAAGTGGATTTCGTTATGTCCATCGGTGGCATTACGATTGAAGCAGATATGAAGCTTGGACGCGACATGACGTTAGCCTCATTGAACGCTGAATTCGACGCAGTTTTCCTCGGCATTGGGCATGCTGGTGTCAGGGCTCTCGGGATTACGGGAGAGCATCTTGATGGCGTAAGAAACGCTGTGGATTTCATTGAAGAACTTCGGTCGTCTCCAACCAAATCGGATGTTGCCGTGGGAAGGCATGTTGTTGTGATCGGTGGAGGAAATACCGCGATTGATGCCGCTGTTCAGGCGAAGCGACTGGGTGCGGAAGAGGTTACACTGGTTTATCGGAGGGCTGCGGATAATATGTCTGCAACGACCGTGGAGCAGGAATGGGCCCAGACGAACAACGTCACGTTGCGTTACTGGTCTGCACCGGTGCGTATTGACGGGGACGGAGGTAAGATATCGTCCATAACGTTTGCACGCGGGCTGCTGAAGGGTGGCCGACCAGTGTATGAATTGGGTGAGTACACACTCGCTGCGGACATGCTCCTCAAGGCAGTGGGACAGCTTTTTCTTCCAGATCCACTAGTGGATGATGAAATCCTGCTTGAGGGTGGCCGGATCAAGGTAGATGCCGAAGGGCGTACTACGATGCGCGGTGTTTACGCCGGTGGGGATTGTACGGCTGGGGAAGACCTGACGGTCGTCGCTGTGCGTGATGGTCGTAATGCTGCCGAAGCGATTAATGCTGATCTGATGATGGTGGGAAACTGAGCTATGGCCGATCTGAGCATCAATATTGCTGGTATTCGCTCTCCCAATCCTTTCTGGCTCGCTTCAGCGCCGCCGACTGACAAGGAATATAATGTTCGCCGGGCTCTTGAGGCAGGGTGGGGGGGCGTTGTCTGGAAAACGCTGGGTGAGGACCCGCCAGTTGTCAACGTCAGCAGCCGCTATGGCGCAACCCGGTATAACGGGCAGCGCATGGCGGGGCTCAATAATATTGAATTGATCACGGATCGGCCGCTTGCTGTAAATCTGGCCGAGATCAAGGCCGTAAAGAAAGACTATCCGGACCGCGCAATCATTGTCAGCATCATGGTCCCATGCGTCGAGGAAAGTTGGAAGCGCATCCTGCCGCTTGTGGAAGAGACGGGTGCTGATGGTATTGAGCTGAATTTCGGCTGCCCACACGGAATGTCTGAGCGGAACATGGGGTCCGCGGTAGGGCAGGTTCCGGAATATGTGGAAATGGTGACGCGCTGGTGCAAGCAGTATACGCGCATGCCGGTCATCGTGAAACTGACGCCGAACATCACGAATATCCTCAACCCTGCACGCGCGGCCCTTCGTGGTGGCGCGGACGCTGTGTCTTTGATCAATACGATTCAGTCTGTTGTGGGTGTTGATCTGGATGCGATGGCACCTATGCCAGTTGTGGGTGGTCTGGGCACGCATGGTGGCTATTGCGGTCCTGCCGTAAAGCCGATCGCATTGCGCATGCTGGGGGAAATCGCCCGGACGCCAGATACGTCCGTCCTACCGATTTCTGGCATTGGCGGGATTTCAAACTGGCGGGATGCTGCCGAATTTCTCGTGATGGGTGCGACATCTCTACAGGTCTGCACAGCTGCGATGCATTATGGTTTTCGGATTGTGGAAGACATGATCGATGGTCTTTCACACTGGATGGATGAAAAGGGCTTCGAAACGATTGCTGATGTAACGGGGCGTGCGATTCCGAATTTCGTAAATTGGAATCAGCTGAATCTGAAGTTCAAGACACTCGCGGCGATAGATCAGGATTCCTGCATCAAATGCGGCCTTTGCCATATCGCGTGCGAAGACACCTCCCATCAGGCGATTGCAAAGGGCCTGCTGAATAACGAACGTCATTACGAGGTAATCGAAGAAGAATGTGTGGGATGCAATCTATGCGCGCATGTCTGCCCGGTGGACGATTGCATCACAATGGTACCGCAGCCCTTTGATGGCGTTCAGACATGGACCGAACACCCCAATAATCCGATGCGCAAACTCCCCGCTGAAGCCGGCTGATTGCCGGGTTCACAGCCAAAGCAGCACAATACCTACGACGGAGAACGACAATGAGCACACAGCAGTCATCTGGCGCGGTTGGTAATATCATTGTGGATGGGCAGAAGCTCTGGGATGATATTCTGGAGACCGCAAAATTTGGCGGAACAGCGAAGGGCGGCATCAAACGTCTGACGCTGACGCAGGAAGACCGTCAGGTGCGTGACTGGTTTACCAAGGCCTGTGAAGCTGTTGGGTGCAGTGTCTCGTATGATTCTCTGGGGAACCAGTTTGCCCGGCGCCCAGGAACGGATGATGCCCTTGCGCCGATCACTATGGGAAGCCATCTGGACACGCAGCCGACCGGCGGAAAATTTGACGGCATTATTGGAGTTTTGGGTGGGCTGGCGGTCCTGCGGACGCTTCATGAGACCAAGCGCGAGACCCGCCATCCAATCGAGCTGATCAACTGGACGAACGAAGAAGGCTCGCGTTTTGCACCTGCCATGCTGTGTTCGGGCGTATTTGCTGGCGTTTTTACGGAACAGGAAGCTCTCGATAAAAAGGATCGTGAGGGTATTCGCTTTGAGGATGCTCTTAATGGCATCGGATATCGTGGCGTGGCGCCGTGTGGAGATCATCCCGTTGCGGCGTATTTCGAACTTCATATTGAGCAGGGGCCCATTCTTGAGGCCGAGCATCAGACAATCGGTATTGTAACCGGTGTTCAGGGTATGCGCTGGTATGAAGTCACGCTCAGAGGGCAGGATGCACATGCAGGCAGCACACCGATGCGTATGCGCGCGGATGCTTTGGTGACAGCTGCACGCATGATCGATGCAGTTCAGAAAATTGCGCTGGAAAATGGGCCAGACGCGCTGGGAACCGTTGGGCTTATTGAAAATACGCCCAATAGTCGGAACGTGGTGCCGGGAGAGGTATTCTTTACGGTTGATTTCCGCGATCTCGATGATGGCGTTGTTCAGAAAATGGAAGAGTCATTCTATCGGATAGCGAATGACCTCGCGGAAAAGGCAGGCCTGACGCTGGAGCTGGCGCGCGTCTGGGATTTTCCTGCTGTTCATTTTGATGCCGAGTGTATTGCTTCCGTGCGGCGGTCAGCCGAAACACTCGGATACCCGGCCAGAGCCATCGTTTCAGGCGCGGGCCATGATGCTGCATATATGGCGCGGATTGCTCCGACATCGATGATCTTTGTACCGTGTGCGGGTGGCCTCAGCCACAACGAGGCAGAAAGTGCGGAGTCCGATGATGTCACGGCAGGGGTCAATGTGCTACTTCGTGCCGTATTAGAAACGGATATGCGTCTTTGAAACGCTAAAAGATGACAGCCATGCCCAACCGGCGAACACTTCTTGCCTCAGCCCCCGCAGCCTTCATTACGCAGTGCTGAACGGCGATGGCAACTCCAATACGCCGAAAAGTCATTTTCGATACTGATCCTGGTATTGATGATGTCATGGCGCTTCTTTTCCTGCAGGCTGTGCCGGATGTTCAAAAGGGGCCACCAACTGCATGGGACAGCCGTCCATCTCAAAAAGTCTGCGTTGACGTGAATTCAGAGCGCATGAAGGCGCTTTTTCGCCACACGCTCCAGCGGGCATCCTGATTTTTCCAGATAACGGAGATACGTTCATGAAAGCGGCTTTTGCAGCGGATCTCTATAACGAGGAACTTGCCCCTGTTGCTCCGGAAAGGCGGAACTGGTCATGGCTCAACATGGCGACCGTCTGGATGGGCATGGTGCACAATATCGTCGCCTACGAGGCTGCTGCTGGTCTTATGGCCATTGGTCTTTCCGCTTGGGAATGCCTCGAAGTTGTCGCGGTGGCCTATGCAATTTTATTCGTGACAATGTGGTTCAATGCCCGTGCCGGTACGCGTTATGGCATTCCGTTCTGTGTTCTGATCCGCTCTGCATTTGGCCCCAAGGGAGCTCAGATCCCGGTAATTCTCCGGGGTTTTTGTGCGGTTTTTTGGTTTTCGGTGCAGGCTTATGGGGCCACTCAGGCAATGGATGCCATTTTATCGACGCTGAGTGCGACATGGGCCAGTTTCAATGAATATATTCTTGGAATGCCTGAGAAACGCTGGGCTGCAATGGCAATTGTCTGGGCACTTCATGCATGGATTTCCAGCCATGGCGTCCATCGCATCCGGAATTTTGAACTGATTGCGGGCCCATTGGTGATTGTGGTTGGCCTTATGGCAACATTCTGGGGGCTGCATGTCGGGCATGGACTTGGCCCTCTTTTCTCCGTTCCATCCCACTTGCATGGATTAGCGTTTGTGGGGGCATTTGCGGTTGGTGTCACCGGTATGATCGGGATGTGGGCGACGTTTGCTGTGAATATTCCCGATCTGTCGCGTTTTGTGCGCTCTCAGCGTGATCAGGTGATCGGTCAGGCAATTGGTTTGCCACTAACCGCCCTCGTTTTCACGCCTATGGCAATCATTACCACGTCCGCTACAGTCCTGCTCTTCGGGCGACCGATCTGGAACCCGACAGAGCTTTTGCTGGCACTTAATCAGCCAATGATTACGGTTATTGGTGGCGCAACCCTGATATTGGCGACGCTTTCGGTAAATGTTGTCGCCAATATTCTGCCAGCGTCATACGATCTTATAAATCTCTTTCCCCGCCATCTGGATTTCAGACGCGCCAGCCAGCTTGTTCTCATATTGGGCGTGTTTTTCGTACCGTGGCTATGGTTTGATCATGCCGCTAATATTTATCGGATGCTCGATATCATCGGTGGTACGCTTGGGCCGGTAACCGGCATCATGCTGGCGGATTATTATGTAATCCGCAGACAGGCACTCGATGTAAATGCGCTGTATCGGCATGAAGATATCTATGACGGTAACAGAGGCTGGCACCTCCCTGCGATTATTGCACTGCTTGTTGGCGCCGCTGTTACTTCCGCCGGAGAGTTCATCCCTGCGTTTCATTCTGTGGGTGCAATTGCATGGTTTGTGGGCGTTCTTCTGGGGTTTGGAAGTTATGTCGCTTTGGCCCGCAAGGTTCCGATCCCAAGCGTATTAGGCATGTAACGATCGGTACATGAAGCTTTAATGAAGAAGTTATCTGTTTCGATGAAGAATCATTGTGGTCGTTAAGGCGGTTTGCTATCAATTTGACTGCTCAGTCAGCTTTGCAACAATCCAGCCCTGAGCAGACTGCGAAAAAAAGCCGCCGTTTGCTCGCTTTGGAAGGAAAACGCGTTTCCATGTCGCTTCCTTTTACCCGAACATGTTATGTGACGCTCCTTGCCGGTACGGCCCTTGCCAGCACCATTGCCCATGCCGCGCCAGCACGTCATGCACATCGCGCTGCTGCTTCAACGGTCACTAGCAAGAGCGCGCAGGGGACAGCCAAGCCTGCAGCCAGCCTCCCCGTGGCTGCAGCCCAGCCGCGTCCCCATGATGTAACTGCCTCCAGCCAGGCCGAAGAAGTCAATGTTTCCGGCCGCAGCGCGCGTACGCGCTCTCCAGGTGGCGGATTGATGCGGGTCGAGACTGTGCCAAAAGCAGTGCAGACAATCACTCGTGACTTTATTGCCAAGCAAATGCCTTCCGCAAACGTGCAGCAGCTTATTGCCATGTTGCCAAGCGTGAACGTTTCACAGCAGGACGCGGCTGGTCTGTATTCAGGTCAGGTCAATGTTCGTGGCTTTGATCAGAGCGAAGTCGGCTGGACACTGGACGGGGCCCCACTGAACGACATTGGCGGTGGGCAGTTCTATGCCAACGAAGTTCTGGAATCCGAAGATCTGGAGACTGTTTCTCTTCAGCCTGGGTCTGTCGATATCAACAGCCCGGTGGTGAATGCTTCTGCTGGCCTGACGAGCATGACCATGACCAACCCCACCACGCGTGCAGGCGGTTTGATGGATGTTTCGTTCGGATCCTATGACACGTTCCGTCAGTTCTTGCGTCTGAACTCCGGCTATATTGGGAACAGCGGTATCAGAGCCATGTTCGCGTTCAGCCATACAAAGGGTAATCAGTGGCGTGGGGCGGGTCAGGCAGAGAAGTTCCATTATGATTTTAAGGCTGTAAAAGATTTCGATAACGGTAGCCACACGGGTTTGACGGTCTCGTATAATGATCAGGTCAATGATTCTTATTTAAATCCTAGCCTTACGCAGTACCTGAAATCCGGATATAGCAATAATTACGCGGCAGATTACGCAGGTGCGACCTCGGCGGGTGCTGCTTATTATAAATTGCACGTTAATCCGTTCCGAAATGTTGTTGCAGCACTTCCGACCCATATTGTGATTTCGCCCAAAATTTCGATCGATGATTCCCTGTATTTTTGGCATGGAATTGGAAACGGAACAGGCGCAGGCTTGGTCAATTCCTCAACCGGCCTCGGTAATCAGGCTGTTACGGTTGATTTGAATGGGGCCACTTCGGCTCTTGCGCTGACACCTTCTAATCAGGAGCAGTTTCGTACAGGCAACACGCTGTCCCTGCATTACAAACCAGATCGGCACAATGATCTGTCACTGGGGTGGTGGTACGAATATTCGAACCTCCTGCAGTATTCCCCTTATGGTCAGGTCAATCAGGCGACTGGGCAGCCATACAATATCTGGGGTACGGGTAATGTCATCAAGACGAGCACCGGGCAGGACTACAATGTCCGCAACTTCCTGACACTGACGCAGGTGAACATGCTGTTCATCGGCGATGAAATGAAATATTTTAATGATCGTCTTCATGTGACGCTTGGCTTCAAGGAAGCGATGGTCACCCGTCGGACCTACGATTACACACCCGGCACTACCTACAACCGAAATCTGCATAACGCCGAGCCTCTGCCACAAGTTGGCGTAGCGTGGAATTTCGATCACAAAAATCAGATCTATATTTCAGGAAGTACAAATTTCAGAATGCCCGCGAATACATCGCTGGTTGATTATTACGGTACCGCCAAGAAGCAAACCCAGATCGGTGGGGCCAGCAATCCTGAGTACACGATCGAGGAAGAACTGGGTTATCGCTACAACGGTGATGTCATCGTTGGATCGGTGTCCTTCTTCAACTACAATTTGTCAAACCGTCAGCAGTCTCTGAACTATTATCTGAATGGCGCATCTTACAGCCAGACTGTGAACGCCGGTGGCCAGACAACGCGCGGTGTGGACGTTCAGCTCAGCACGCGGCCAATCTGGCATCATCTGCGCCCATATGTGACGTTCGAATATCTGCACTCGACCATTGATAACAACATCCAGGCAGCCACCACGACAGGCACGACCGATTATCTTCCCACCAAAGGCAAGACGGCAATTCGCTCCCCTCATGAAATGGCTGGGATCGGTATTGATTATGATGACGGCAGTTTCTGGTTTTCTGGGCAGATCAAATATGTCGGGAAGCAGTATGCCACGTTCACAAACGATAGCTCCATCCCGCAATACATCACCAACAATGTAGGGCTAGGCTATCGTTTTCATAACGCCAGCTTCCTGAAGTCCCCGCAGATCCAGCTCAACATGCAGAACCTGACTGGCGCTAAATTCCGTAGCGGCGTTTATGGTTTCACAACCAATGCCAATGCCACCAAAGGCATTTATGGCGGCACGATCGCAGGGTCTGCGCCAACCTATTATCTTCAGGTACCATTCAGCGCGATGGTCACACTTTCCACCGGCTTTTAAGAGCCGAAGACGTTAAAAAAAACCTGCTTTCCGAACGATGGAAAGCAGGTTTTTTATTTTGGATTTTGAGAAGAAATCAGGGCAGTGGTTTACCGCTCACCGGGTTCTGAGGGCGGTCAATCAGCTGCTTCAGAAGATTTTCCAGGCGTGGTACATCTACTTTTTGCACGACTGTGTTCTTCTGTTCTCCAAGTCCTGGTTCATAGCCCGGTGTCCATGACAAGACGTCGCCATAGGCTGCACCAAACTGTGCATTCACATCGATAAAGAGCTCTGCTTTCTTGGTGATGAGGCTTGGGTCCAGCCACACTGCAACAGCAATTTCATCCCAGAGCGGAAAGCCCCCTTTGTTCTGGCGGACCATATGCGCCACGGGCGTGTTACCTGAGCCAAGGCGCTTCACGAGCTCTGGTGAAAACTCGGTATCTGTTGACGGATCAGAAGGTACCATCGTGATATGGCGCCAGGGTGAGCGCAACACGATGCTCGCCGCATCCGGGTCGAAACGGAGGTTGAATTCGCGACGCGGGGAGTTGATGAATTCGCGCGCAAATTCGGCAGCAACCTGATCTTTCCGCGTTTGTTGGGGGTTCAGGCTGCCGCCCATATAGACCAGTTCTTTTGCAAGCCTTGCAAATTCCGGATCAAGGCGTTCTGCCAGTGCCAGATTTGTAAATGGACCCGTCGCAATGATAGTGACCTGGCCGGGGTAGCGATGCACCATACGGATCATAAAGTCCGCGGCACGTTCGCTTTCTGCTTTTGTGGTCGCATTGCCCTCGGGTAAATCGGGAACGATATCTGGACCATGATAAGGTGGAAGCGCCTGAAGTGTGGGTTCAACCCAGTGCTTCATCCAAGCGCCCTTCCACGTCAGCTTCCCATAGAGTGACTCCCAGCGCTCCGTCAATTTTTCTGAGTTTACGAGCGGATAGGTTGCACCCGCCATAACGGGAATATCCGGGCGCCCCGCAATTTCAACGCCGCGCAGTGCTTGAGCAGTGGCCTGTTTTTGCCAGACATCACCAGACACGGTGGTAATGCCCAGAACTTCTACATTAGGTGCTTTGATGGCGAGCCATTGTGCGAGTGCGAAGCCATCGTCATCAAAAATGACCTTTCGGCTTTCGGC
>Ga0157363_1003122_pt1 | contig 14851 bp, 2 predicted proteins | sample AttsexASBM1_FD_111477 | JGI IMG/M metagenome (GOLD analysis project Ga0157363, IMG submission 111477) | Fungus gardens microbial communities from leaf cutter ant in Ribeirão Preto, State of São Paulo, Brazil - Atta sexdens ASBM1 | ecosystem: Host-associated > Fungi > Mycelium > Unclassified ...
AAGCACTGCTGGATATAAACTCTACGCAAACTGAAAAGGAGCTTGCAGAACAGCTTGGCGTTACGCAGCAAGCCATATTTTTTCGTTTGTTTTTGAATAAAGATTGAATTTTACAAAAAAAAACTCAGAACTTTTTTGTACACCTAATATTTTAATTTTTTTTATTCCATTTTAATCGAATTTTATGTTCTAAACTTGCGACGTAATTTGTAAATTAAAACATTTATTTGCGAAATTATTATTGTACTAAAGAAGACCTGATTGAGGCCGAAACATCTACATTTATATAATATTTTTTTTGCGATATTTTTTGATAAATATCGTAATGGTTATTAAAATTACGCAAATTTATTATTTGCAATGCAATAAGTGGACAGAAGACTAAGGTTATGAATAATCAAGTAATGCGGCGGTGAAATAGACTAGATTGTTACGCAACAGCAAAACATCTTTAATAATTAATCCGGCATGGAATGCACCTGATGTATGGTTTACCTTACAAATTTCCCATAATCTGGATTTTACTCGTTTGCTGCATAATTTACTGCGATATCATCATAACTATAAGATATGTCGTCTTCATCAATCTGCCACTTAACATGAATAACTTGTTCCACGCGATATGTTACGTCAATGTGTACTTTATCAAATTTATGATTTCGTTAAATGTGAAATTTTCGCACGTAAGAAGCGACATATTAATCTATAGGAATACATTTTTTATGACGCTAAAGAAATATCTAGATTCTTAGGATTCATTGAAGTTCTTTGTTATTAGTTGTTCTTTGTTAAAGCTTCTAGAAGCTTGTAGAAGCTTTAAAAAAAATGTTCAACTATGTAAAAAAATTTCAAAAACACTTGAACTTATCATGTTATCGTATAATACAACAATTAACTTAAATAAATAAAACAAAACTGAATACGATGGTGAAACATAAAATTTTTCTAAATTATTATATTATTTATACTATTTAAAAATTAGAAAAATGTTCCGGCACGGAAAAAACCAGCTAAAAACTTCACTGATTCAGCAAATCTACAGTCGTAATATATACTCACTTTCTATGTTAAAATAGCAAAGTTGACAGCTAAATAACATTAGCGATTTGTTAAATCATCAAATCTTTTTAGTTATAGATGTTGAATTCACGCAATAAGTTATAAGTTTGCTGTAATATGTAATTTAATAATTTATTTTTTTCCATGAGACTCTCTGGGATCCATATGTTCCAGTTACAGATTAAATGGCATTAATCTAATATTTATCTGTTAAATTAGATTAATGTCAATACAGTAAAATATAATATATTATTATATTAATATATATTAATATAATAATATATCGTATTTTACTCTGTATTAAGTTAATATATATTATATTAATTATATTATATTAATATATATATATATATATTATATTATATTATATTAATAGTTAATATTTAATCTAATTATTATTTGTACTTTTCTAAGTGGATATGTTAAAAAATTGATCCTTACCATATTTAATAGAAAAAAATAATTCTTAAAAATATATTAAATTCATAATTTTATAACTATATTATATTATTATTTAAAAATAATTCTGCATTAATAGATTTTTATTATTCTTTTTAATTTTATAGCATGCATCAGAAAATATTTTTGTGCAAATAAATAATCTTAATTTCTCATGACGCGTCAATCTCGTAGTGAATTCTCTTGTCTGATCGTCCGAGTAAAAATTTTCGACATGCGTAAGTCAGTTTATATACTGTTGTGCCAGCTAAGAAAATCCTGAAGCGATGATAAATGTCGGATATACGAATGTCATCAGCGAAACCTATGGCTGACGGGAACAAAATACAGGTTGAGAAGTTCTTGGCATGCCTCAAATGGTTCGCGAGAAAGAAACGAAAAGAAAAAAAAGCCGATTTGGAAAGATGAAAAAATTCATACTTAAAGTTGTCCGCTTTATCTCTCTCTTACGCGAAATATTTGAAATTTACTTGTATTGCCACATATAACGTTTCCTCTCTTCATCAATAATATAAGCTTAAGCCTATCAGTATTAGCAATTTATGTTTTAGACATTCACAAAGGAATATCCAAATTCAGTATTCACTATGGTGAAAGCTTCAGCCGAAAATTTCACGAGCTGTACTGCATAGCTTGTTTCACCAGGCCGTGAAAAAGCTTAACGAATGGTTGGCTGATGCCCAAATTTTCTATTTTTTTAAATATATTTTTTATTGCATAAAACAAGTCAAAAAGTGTGGAATGTATAGCATCCAATTTTATGCAACTTTTGATATTTATATCTTTTTCTAAAGTTTCGTCAGATACTTTTATTCTCTTTACTGATTAGTATTATATTTTTTTAAGCTTAATCGAATTTAAGACGTTTGCAGTAATATAATATTGCAATATACATACTGTTATATTATATAATGTTATATTACACTATACTGTTATATTACAACAACTCGACTAGAATTTGTGTCAAGTTAACCTTGTATGTTATTAGGACCTATTGATGTAAGGTAATTCTAAATAAGGTACATAAAGTTCTATCATAACTAAAGTTCTACATATAACTTTATATAACTTATATGTTATAATCGCTTTGGTTGACCTAAGATAATCCTGAGGTATACCTAAGAAGGTTCTCGTTAGGTTTGAGTATGGTTGATCTTGTTTCTAATACGAAGCCACATCATGAGATGGACGGGTTATTCATAAGAAGAAAACGTCCACAGGCTATAAGAAGGCGTATGCAAGTCGATTTGGATAATCTCCTAGAAATTATAAAATTCCTTCGGAGTATGCCTTCTGGACCTCTGAAATATATGTTTTTTGCTTCTTTTGGAATGTGATGCTAAATTAAATAGCATTTAAACACTTCCCGACTTAGAAATTTATCTAGTGATTTTAGATCCTAACTAAGTTGATAATGAAATAAGGTCAACCTAGCTAGGATCTGATGAAGCTATCCGGATGAGGATCCGACTACTGCGTTACATATCTGATCAGGTCCCGATGAACTTATTTTATCTTATCTTACCAGGATCTAATAACGAAATAAGATCAACCTGATTAGGATCTATTAAAATTCTTGAATAAATTTCTAGTCGGGAACATCATATTGATCGCTTGAACAATATCATATTATTACAAGTACATTGAACTAATATTTCTATATTTAATATATAATTTTTAGTAATTTTATATTACAGCGTACTGTAAAAAGATATTATTTATATTTAAAAAAAAAATAAGAAATATATTTACGATAAAAATTCTAACAAAAAATGGTGGTACCATTCTTTGCACATAATTGTGTTTATTAATACGACTAATTTAAACGGGTGTCGCTGGCGTATACGCCGCTGTTTAAATATATCGCTGATATTCTCCGAGTATTTGTGGACGTCGTAATGTCCTGGAAATGTTATCGGACATCCATGTTTGTGAATGCATTCGAATATCGTACATATTCGTAGCGCGAGCTAGTGACAAATTGCCGACTACGTTATCGGGCGCTAAATTCATTACGAATGATGATAATTAATTAATATGAGAATGATAATTAATTAGTGAAGCATCCACATGTGGCACGCATGAAAGGTCATGTTATGGAAACAGAGCTTCTCTTCGAATGAGAAAAGAATTGCAAATATTTTTCTGAATATTTTCTATATAAGTTGAATAACTGGTATTCTAAGAATGGATCTGGACACGGAGGAAACTCGCGAAACGCATAATCTTTATATTGAATAACTGTTTTATATATGATTCATTAAATTCGAATGAAAGTTGAAAAATGCGAAGAAACTCAGTATGTTCAATTAAAAAATTAATTATAAGTTTTTCTAAAATACCGTTTTATTTATTGGTAATATACAAATGATTGTACATTGGGAAGATTTGTAGTTATTGCGCCGCGAGAAATCGATTCGCAATAATCATGGGCAATGCGAAATCATTTCATCTTGTGTATGGCGCCGTCGTTTACGATTTTACACAGTCGAACCGCCGCGAAAGAAAAAATCGTCGATAAATGTCAGGACTTCAAGGACACGTAAACCAATTGAAATGTATTGCATTTTTTAATCAATAATTTTAATTTGGCAAATCAAATATGGATATAAAAAAATCACCTAGCTTGGTTTTTTAATCCTTTTAATATTCAGTTTTGATTTGTTAAATTTATTGATAAAATGTATCATTTCCATTAGTTTATAGGAGGTCTTTTTTGTATCCAGTTTTTTTGTTAATCTTTTGAGCCTATATCTTTTAATTTTAAATTTAATTTAATCAATAATTTAATCAACACATGTTCTTTTGTTGTCGGAATTTAATCAACTGCTAAATATTTTATTTCTTACATAATTGAATGATTTATAATTTCGAAGATTTGGTAAGTTGAACCTTTTGTCTGACAATAATGTGCATCTTGTTTTATTTTTGGATAGAATAGCAATCATCTTACAATCAGTAGATATTTAAATTACAATGAATGAATCATTAGTCAGTAACACAAAATGGAGACATATGTATTATCAAGCATATTTTTCTAAAAATACATAACGACCGACATGGTTATCGGTCTTGCTCATTAAAATTTGGTTCATGGAAACGTGGTTCATTATATCTTAATTCAACAAATATCCTCATTTGTATCGTTTTAAAATGCACATAATTTAAAATGAAATGAACTTAACATTCTCGCCAACTGCGTTCTCATTTTATTGATCCCGGTGCATATATGGTACCTACACAATCGCCAGGATTTCTGTCTACTTTGAAAATGGACGACTGACGTTTCGGTCCTCTTGATATCACATCTGCGTGCAGATATATCACGAAGTTATCAGTTGCCTGTAGAATCCACCGCGATCTCGCACATTTGTGGCGCCACTTCCGGCATAGGAAACAAAACGCGGACCGGATGCCACATCGACCGGCAAAACGACGCGATTCACTCGCAACTTTCGCAATAAATCAACAACAGAAATGCGTAAACAATTTCTATCATCTACTCGCCGGGACGAGTGGAGAAATCAATCACATGATGCGTGATGGCGGCACGATTTAATTATTCAGCCTAGTCGCCGATCGATTGTGTGAAAGATCGCAATGGTGAGAACTTCGAACACGTATATAGCGATTATGCAAACTAAATATGTCAAGAATATGAATCGTGACTATGAATAAGCTTCGATTTTTTGCTTACTTACTTATATATTCTGAAAAATAAATATATGCATTTAGTAAATCATGCAGTATATAATTTTCTGTGTTGATATGCCATAAACATCAACATAGAATGGATTTAACATAACCCATTCAAAACTCATAATATTAAATCTCTATACAGCATTATAGATCATTCTAGCAATATTGCAGTAACATTGCAGCGTTCCAGTAATATTGCAGAAACATTGCAACAATATAAGTTCTATGCTGTATAAGACGTACACTCATATTTTTAGCATATAATCTGTTGTATAACTTTGAGTGACCTACGCTATTTGAATATTCTCAGATTTATGTATATCTCCAAATTATTAATCTCCATTTTATTATATTTTATATTTTCCTAAAAAAAATTCTGTAATGAAAATAGAAAATAAATAAGAGAGAAAGAAAAGAAAATAAAAAGATACTTCGAAACAGGATTGCTGGACTGTCGAGGAATGTTGAAAATCCAATGTTGTTAATTAAAAAATTTTTGACATTTCGATACAATGATTGGATATAACATAGGAATTTAGGAAATAAATATAGTGATCTCCTGCCGAGAGATATGTATTTACAGTCAGCGTTACAGCGTTCAAAATGACGAGGACGACACCATTGGCCTTACAAAGTAATCGGTCGAATATATGTACATGTAAAAGCGCCGTGTGTGATTCTGCATTTTAAATCATGCCCCCGGCTTTTCAACGGCAGCTGCCCCGATCCAACTGCCAATAGCATGGACGTTATGAATCCGGTCAATTTGCCGCATTTAGCCTTTAAATATAGGTGTACCGTTGATTCCACTTGTTATCCCCGATTTCACGATATGAAGCACGGTTTTTCATTGCTATGAGTGTTTTTATGCAGATCTATCGAAAATGCGCGGTGGCAATAACAATCGTATTAATAATCATCATTCATAATAATCATTCATCCCGTTGATTATTAGCGATATATGACAACAAAGTCGATTTTATATTTATTGCGATGTGTAATTTCCAAAGCGATATTTAATTAATAAAATTTTTTTATAATATCAACAATATATGTAATATTTCGATTTCCAAAACTGTCATTTAAAGAGGCGTGGATTTCACAAATGATACTAAAATAATAAATCTTTAAAATTTCTATTGAATTAGTTGCAGGGCTATCCTCGTACGATTGAAACAAATTAGAAAGCTATTATTTCTATCTTTGCTCTCTTCTCTTCTCTTTCTCTACGTATTTTCCGTGGAATCGATACCGAATTTATTATCACCGTGACATACATATTCATCGTGACAGGCGTCACTCAGGATATAGGAACTAAATCTACTGGAAATGAAATCGTAACTCTCACGTTGCGTTCACGACGGACTTTCTTGATTGCTGATGAATTTTTATGCGCCTCATCCATTGATTCGCTGCGCGATAAAACGAAGAGTAACGTCTAAAGAGACAAAGCGAGAGTGGAAAAAGAGCATAGCTGATAAAAGTTCAGCAATATGCAAACGCGGACAAGTTCTAGGAGCATTGGCCATGCGAATTACAACGTTGAATACATGGTGCATTTTTTACTAGCGCTATATTATCATTTCGAATGAAATAGGAATTTGCACAATTATTATGCAATATTTTAAAAGTTCGCAAGTATTTGTTCTAATCCATTTTGGATTCGAATTTAGTAAAAATGATAGATTTAATATACAATCCGATAATATGAGATATATTTAATTTCTCGCATATGAAATTCCATAAAAAATTCTTTAGAATATCTCGTTACTTTAAAAGACAATACAAAAAATTAATCCTTCTGCAATCATATTTTGGCTCCCTTCATCTGCACTTCTTTTTTAACAGCTTAAGTTTTTTTTTCAATGTCTTAGACTTTCAAAAAATGTGCAAAAATTCAGAGTTACAGAGTAAATTACTTTTTAATATCTCTATTACATTACCAGATTCGGCAAGATAATTTAAGAAAGGGAACCGAATTCCTTCCTTTATTTCGGAGAAAGAGAATAAAATTTTGTTTGTGTAAAAAACTTAGATTGCAAACGAAAATTAAGTTCCCAGGAAAAAGAAAAAACTATTTTTCAATTTGACAGAAAATTATTGATTAATCAAATATCGTGGAATTTTCTTAATTTTGTCAAATGTTATTTTTATCATTTTTGTTTCTTTAAAAAATTTTTTTGGAGTTGTAATGACTTTTCTTAAAAACTTTTCTTAAAAAAGCCATCTTCTTTGAATGTCATAATTTTAATAAATTTTTTAAAACGAAGTTTAACTTAGGTACTTTTGATAATTTACAGAATAATATAATATTACTTATAACTTATTCATGATAATAACAAGAAAAATCATGTTTTTTTTTCGAGTTATGTTATTTTTTGAAATAAGGGAGTGATATATTACTTTCCAGTGTGAATTAAACTTGACAGAAAGCGTCGACAAAGAAAAACGGTACGTGCATAAAATTAGAAAACAAATATTTTCTTCCTGGGTAAAAGTCGTATCAATTTGCATTTCTAATTAGCAATTAGCATAAAGCTAATTTCTTATTACTTGGCACGAGAAGAGCAGCACACGGCGTTCAATACAGCGTTCATATACAGCAAGGCGTTCTCCTGTAATCTCATGTATTTCAGTTAAACGAAATTACAAAGTGGACAATGTCCGTCGAATTATTTAATGTATCGTACTTGCATTGTTATATTCCAGCGCGTTGTTGGCGAGTCAGGTCGGCTTTAAACGTATTTCATAAAAAAATAAATAAAATATTTTTACGATCGAACAGGGGTTGTTGTACATTTTGTAGAAACAAATCTCTCAAAAGATAAATGAAAAATATTGCAAAAATATGAATCGTTGAATTGTTGTCATACGTATGCAAACGCAATGAATTGAAATACTCTTTTGTATCCTAGTTTGGCTATAAAAAGTACAACAATTAGTTTTACGCGAGATTTGCGCGCTTAGATACACTCGTATCCTTAACCCAATTTACTCTTGTCATCTCTTTTATTTATTTTAATTCGCATTACTTTTAATTAAAAGAATAAAAAAGAAAAAATTAATACAAAGAGAATCGAAAATATTATAGTCATGTTTTTGAGCATTTTTTCCATAAAAAAAAATTTTCTCATAGGAATTTGTCTCTATAAAGAAAACAAGGAAACTCTTGTAAAAGAATTCTAATGAAGAATAAATATGTTAGATTATTTACCCTCGTAAACCCAGTCCGGTACTCCATTGTAAATAGTTCCAAACACTCCCGTGTTAGTTATTTGATAATCATTAGTCACCTCTGCCTCCGGTCTGTAGTAGATATTATTTTGGTGAACGTAGATCAGGGCGTTACCTCGGGGTGCCCAAGTCGCGAGTTGCAACGGTGTCGATTCATTTGCGGCCAATATCGTCTCCGTTCTGTAAATATAACAATAATGTAATGTTATATATGTTTTCTAATACAGTGAAAACAATTGTAGTAAGTATTTCTCGCTTGCGTGTTCTGTCCAAGATGGATCAGTTTTCACATTTTTCGAAAAAAACCTGACAACTTTCTCTCTTTTTTGTATTTTCGATTTCATGTTTTCCGCTGTAAATAAAAAATTCATAGTCAATATTTCTCGAAGGATATTATGCTTCAAAGACAAATGGTCGACAAAAATGTGATGAATATTTGCAAGAATATTTTTTATTACTTTAGACAATTGAATTACAAAAAAAAATAGTAGAATCCAGAAAAGTATGCATACATAAACACATTATTGTTTTAAATTAAGAAGTAAAAAATACTGTGAAATGATGTTAATCTTTAACTGGGTGTGCTGCGACACTGAATGCGCAAAATTGATTTTTCTGAAAAATCATTGATAATGCAGGTCTTTTTTTTTGATATTTCTCATTTAACGTCTCAATCATAAAATAACGCAATTGTCATATCTTTTCTATTAAGTTGACTGGTCTTTTATTCACTCTAAAATCCGTAAAACACGTTTTGAGGAACGGAATGCTGCGCGCGCCTTAAAACGCAAGTAAAATCTTGCTTATAAAAATAATTGTAATAATGTGAGATGTTGAACCGTTACTTACATTTTAATTTATTTTTATTCGTATTAGTAGTTAATCTCTTTAGGTTAAAGTTAAGTTATGTTGTAAATAAACAGCTCAGACAAATTTGCACTATTATTTTCTTATGTATGATTGTAAATTAATATCTTTATTTTTTAATAAAAAATACTGTTATTAAAATACTGTTATTAAAACTGTTATAAAAATTACTGTTATTATTTTCTTATATTTAATTGCAAATTATGTTCTTTATTTTTTAGCAAATCTCTTAATTTTTATTTTATTTTTAATTTTCTAATTCCGAAAAAAATATTTCATGTATAATTACCTATATATAATTATATAAAATTATATAAAATTATATATTAAAAATTTACATGTTTTATGTACAATTATTTATATATAAAATATATAACATTTTTTCTTGAAGTTATATTTAATTACATTTTTAATTTTATAAGAAAGTAAACACAAAATTTTAATATTATATCTTTTTATAAATATATTTTATTTGCTTTTATGACGATTGTCCAAATTAATTATTTATCTATTACTAATTATTATAACTCCTAAATAATAAATTTGTCATGCGGCACTCAATGCCGCGCGCGTCCACTAACGTCTGGCCAAGAGGTGCACCGTTAAGGGGATTCTAAAGCCATCTGTATTATCGATTAAATCATATAATTTTTATATAACAATACTTTATTTTCTTTCACAGATTCGAAAATCTTTTTCCAAGATTAAAATATACGCATTAATACGTGTTTGTGAGATGGAGTTTAGATGGATGCCGAGAACGATAAAAAATTTTGAAATTGATATATTTTTTTTATCATTTCTTAGTGTAATGTCTCAAATTGTTAAGTTGTCACAACACTACTTTACTTGATACGAAAGTTTTGCAATCTGTACTTACGAAATAATAATCCACAAACACGTAGTTTGCACGAACAAAAAATGTCGAGTTCTTAGAATTAAACTTAGACGCTTTATCGTGACGAATTTGTTATACGAAAATTGAACGTACAACTGCGTGTATCATAGGTTGCATGAAATATTGATATGATATATAAATGTATAAAGCATGTTAATGCGCTGAAAAAACAGCGATCTCTGGTGTCTTTATCGGAATTCGAGCTTTGCTTTAGGATCCCTTTAAGTAACACGATTAAACATAAGTAAGTAAACATTTCATATATGTATTTTACATTTTTTATTTTGCTACTGTATACTTTTCGTTGGACAAAATGTTGTGACACATTTTTCACGAAAATTTTTTCTTTAAATTGTTTACGAGATAATGGAAAAATGCAAGACACGAAAAACGAAACCATAAATCAAGTTCGTTGAGCTACCTCAAAATAAAAATTAAATTAAATTAAATTAATTATGGAATTAAAAATATTATGTAAATAATATAAAAGATATACAAGCGTATTAATTTTTAAATAAGTAATTTCACATTTCTTTCTAGTCTCGCTCATCTATTTCATTAGAATATAGTAAATTCATCCACATTGTTATTGTGCTTAGCGTTCGTAACCGCTGTAATAATGACGTCACTGTGTCTTGCTTCAACCATAATATAAAGACAAGGATATGCTCGTCTGATAGTAACTCATTGCACAGATATAAAAAAGAGGGAGTAAACACGTGACCATCAACAAGTTATGTCAGCCTGATATTGTTTAATATTTAATAAACAACAAGCATGAAACGACATTTAAAGCGTTATGAGTAGTAAAGCGAATACATAATCGCAAATCAACTGCGAATACGTTTATAAAATAATTGTACTCATGAGTTTTATATTAGGGTTAATTATTATTTAGTAAATAAACCATTATATTAGTAAATAAACCAAGGAACATCATTCATTATTTTTTTATACTATTTGCATCAGTAATATCATAAAATATAATTACGGAAAGAAGCAATTTTTTGCATACACACACATCTCAAAAATATAAAATTCTTGATTGCTAACGCTGATTCAATTATACTTTCTGAAAATCTTACCTTTGTGATCACAGATTAAAATGAAGTATGCAATAAAAAGCTGTAAAAATTATTATCGGAAAACAAAAAATCTTCCGAAAATATTTTTTATTTTCAAAAAATAAAACAGTTTGCATTAAATGACGTGCAGTCTATGCAAATCAAGATATTTCCGTTAACAAAGGTAAGGTTTTCAGAAAGTATAATTGAATCAGCGTTAACAATCAAGAATTTTATATTTTTGAGATTTTTTTTGCGTCTCGATGTGAGAATGCGTAAAAGTTCAAGAAGGATACTTGATGAAAGATACCACAAAGATGTGATTAGCTTGTATGTTTTTGACGTTCTGGGTACTCTTTTATTTTTTATTAAATATATATGTTTATTGAGTTTCGGATAGTAAGTACATGAAAATGTAGAACTAAAATGAATTATATTTCAATGTAATAAATAGTAGAAATTTTATAATTTTATAATTTCTGTCAGTCTTCGGAGATTGCTCGGCCGGGGCAGATTTATTGCTTTAAAGCGAGTGTTGCATCTTCTTCTAACTAAATTCTAATAAACTTAATTATATATACTATGTATAATAATATTTATACATGTACAATTCTTTATCTACTTATATTATTACTCTTTTATATTGTTCAAATAATAAAATTTTTAATTTTTATTAATTGTAAACTTAAAATATGTAGATTCTTCAAAAATGTCGATTTTCGATAGTTCAAATAATTATACTTTTTTGAACGATTTATATCGTACTATTTTTTTTGTTAGTCCAAAGGATCAATTAAAAAAATCCTACATGTTTTTGTTTAAATATTAAATTTAAAAATTTGAGAATTTTTTTATCCAAAATAGTCATTTTTTGTGAATTTTTCCAATAAAATTTTTTTAATTATAATTAATTGAAAATAAAATATTACTTATTGGATTCATATTTATCTGTTCTCGTCTGAGTTCGAGATATAAATTTCACATGTTTTGAGCTAAAAAATAAGTATTCAGTCCAGAGATATAGCGCGACAAAGTTGCAAGGTCTCAAAAATCCTAGTTATCGGGAAGGAAACTAAAAATAACAATGTCACTAGGATTAATAATATTAGTATATATAATAAAATAATAATTAATCAGATTACAAAATGCATAAGAGTTTTCGATTCTTGATTTGAAATAAATTATGGGGAAAATATTTTTGAAAAAATGATACTCTTTTTCAATACAATCTAGAGAACTAGCTATAAGTAATAAAAAATATTCATTAAATACACTTGTGAAATCTATTTCTTATTTGATATTTTAAGCATTAAGCGTTAAGAGATAAAATAAGATAAAATAACGTCATTTTTACTGAAGTTGGTCGTGAGAGAGAGAGAGAGAGAGAGAGACATTGATTTAAAAAAATTATTTAGAACAAAAATGGCAATTTTATAAATCTATGTTTTATTAATCAAATCGATATAACATAGAGCGTACAGATATAAATATTTTTTTCTTTCGCGTTTTCTTCGCCTCACGAACCAACCTTAGTACTTAAGGGTTAAATAAATTTCTGAAATATATTATATATTTTTAAGAAATAATTTATAAAATTAATAATAAGTATGGGGCTACGAACCAAGCCAGGTCTTAATGCTATGTTATTATAAAACAAAAATTTATTATCATAAACGTTTCGACCCTAATTGGATCATTCTCAATGTTAAAATTAATACAATTTAAAAAACAATGACTTATTTGAAGGACAATAACTTGACAAAAAACACATGCTATAATTTAGACGATAATTGTAGCAAAATATAAATTCATTGTAGTGTATGTAAAATTTCATTATGGATGATTTTGAGCATTATTTAATATATTAATGTGAAAAAATAGATGCCGAAATATTCGGATAAGTACGTGAATGTGTAAATAAATTACAGCGTATGTCAATAACGGCTATTTTATAAAATGATCTTAGAGACGCAGTCGCGAAGGTTCAGAAATACACTTTCAAACTGAACTGACAAATGAATCAACTCTGAATATTGTCTAAAAACATAATTTAAAAAGATTGTATAAATAATAATTTGCAAAAATAAATGTAAGTCGCTAACTAAAATAATTTCCTCAACTCATACTCAAAATTTTATAAATACGATGATTCGATTATACAAATAAAATAGAAAATTGTCAAACGTTATATGAATAAAATTAAACTTGTGTATATAACAAATGTCTCTAAGATTAATTGTTTTTTCGATTAACAGTCCATTGTACGATCTCTTTTTTTTCATAAAATTATTAAGAAAAGCATTCCGGAGGCCCTTAGCGAAGTGACAAACAGTTTCTAGTTGGTCAATAAATTAAATGGAAAACAGTTTGAGGATAATTATGTGTTAGCTTCTGTGGATGTTGTTTCGCTTTCTTATATATATTTTTTCTTATAAAATTAGTCAAAGACTAAAAATAAATTGAGCCAATCACAACCGTTGGACCGTTTTACAATATATTATTTTCAAAGTAAGAGTTGACGTAAGTTGAATAGCACTACAATAAGTATTATAGTTTGATAACTATTTTCCTCATAATTGATTTCAAATCAAGAATCGAAAACTCTTATGCATTTTGTAATCTGATTAATTATTATTTTATTATATATACTAATATTATTAATTAATATTATTAACCCTAGTGACATTGTTATTTTTAGTTTCCTTCCCGATAACATTAGGATTTTTGAGACCTTGCAACTTTGTCGCGCTATATCTCTGGACTGAATACATATTTTTTAGCTCAAAACATGTGAAATTTGTATATTTCCATAAGTTCACATGGAAAGGAATCAATTAGTTCCCATTAAATCCATAGGTTTGATTCGCTTCAGCATCCCCTCCTTATGAAGAAGTCGAGACGCCAGTCTATTCAGGTGATTAATAAGATGTTCTTAATAAGATGTTCTTTGTGTTTATTTACAGTTGATATTATTTCTTCATTAACAATCTTCTTTTTAAAGTTTCGATGAATATTCGCATCTTGACAGTATCACAGCATTATATCCCTAAGCACTTTATTTTGAAATGAATGATTTTAACATTTGATTTCGCACTATATCCTCGCTATATCAAAGTTGGATCCAGTAGGTCCAAACCAGCTTTAGGATAAATTTGTACAACAATAGTTTATTTTGTAATGACAATTTGGAGTTCCTGCCTGTCAGCCACTCCATTTTGATCCGAATAGCGGTTAATTGCTTACGCTTTATCTTTATATGTTCCTTCCAAAAGAGCTTAGCATCTAGACTCATGCCAAAATATTTTGCAGTAGAACGAAACTTATTTGCTGATTTATAGTAATCTTTTAGTCACTTTTTTTAGAATGAAATTGATGTGCTGAGACTTGCTTTCATTTAATTTGATTTTCCATTCTTTTACGCTGTTCTTTGTAGCTTGCTTATACCAGGTGTATAAGCTTAAATCCGCTGTTTGCTCATAGGTGGCATTAGTGAGCGTACAAAGCTACCCTGGGCACACAACACACTTTTTTTTATGTGTTTGACATCTGTCAACATTAACCAGTGCACATC
>Ga0157363_1003123_pt1 | contig 14848 bp, 11 predicted proteins | sample AttsexASBM1_FD_111477 | JGI IMG/M metagenome (GOLD analysis project Ga0157363, IMG submission 111477) | Fungus gardens microbial communities from leaf cutter ant in Ribeirão Preto, State of São Paulo, Brazil - Atta sexdens ASBM1 | ecosystem: Host-associated > Fungi > Mycelium > Unclassified ...
TAAAGCCTTGTAGCATTACTCTTTATTACAAAGAAAATTGTTGAAGAAAAAAAGAGATAGAATAATGAAAACTACACTAAGGATATGAAAGGAAGAAAAAATAAAAGGAAAGTGCAAGAAAAGTGTTAGATGATAGAACAGAAATAGAACAGAAAAATGAGTTTAAAAAAAAGGAAGATTAAGAAGAGAGATCAAGATAAAGAAAGATGTTCAGACTTGGTAGAATATGTGGCATGGAATTTAGATATTAGAAATAAGGGTAATGTCAGAGTTGAAGATGGTGGACTCAGTTTATTTTATTTTTATTTTTATTTATTTTCTCATTTTGGGATCTAGAATTAGTGTGATGTCACATATGACTGTCACAACAGTCACAGTCACATAATCATGTGACATATAAAAGGATGTAGAAGGTCCTTGTTAAAGAATATTAGCAATACTATAAGTTTAGATCTACTCTACAGAGACTTAGTTACACTTTTAAGCTGGTTATTATCTAAACTAGCTTCTGATAGACTGATAACTGCCCTTACCTTATCCTAATCCTCATTGTCTAGTCTGCTACAGTAGTACTATAGTTATTTAGTTAATTATAGTTATAAATATTGATTAGTCAAGTGTACAGACAATATGCTTGGACCATCCTACTATAGTATACATGGTAGTAGTATAATAGTTGAATATCTTATCCAAATATTATCTGAAGTTCCTGGACACTTACAACTCCTCAAATAAGATTAATTTCCTTATAGTCCTGAAATAATTATCAAGATATACAGTTTTGGTATCTTGACCTTCTGTGATTATTCTTGATGATCATTGTTTATATTTAGACTGAAACTGTTATACTTCTATTATAATGTATCTTATTTTGTAGTAGAGACATCAAAAGCTAAAATGGTAGACTTGTCCTTTATCCATTCTAGTTTCTTATATAAAAGTCTTTTTATTTTTTACTTAGACTTTTTCTATCTTGTCTCTCTCTTTTCTCTTTTATTCTTATTCTAAAAATAGAAGGAACAAGGTGCTATAACAAGGTATGACAATTGTCACAGTCACCATTATAACATTATGTGATATTATAGAAAGATTATGTAGCATATATTATAAAAGGTAGAATGATTTTATTTACATAGACTCATAACATTTAGGGTAGACTAGATGTAAGTATGTACAGACCATACACTAGAGGTATATAAAGTAGACAATCCTATACTAAGAACCTTACTAAGTTCTTTTATACCCACTAATATTAGTTCCTTATTTGACTAACCTCTTGAGTCTAAGTTATAACAAGAAAGTTCACATCTTTTATTGTAAACTTTAGACTTATTCTGTATATTGTCTGTTACTATTCTGCCACTCTTTGTTAATAATGATGTCATATAGTATGATTATTATATATTAATCTTATATATATATTATACTAAGAACTTTACTGAGTTCTTATATAAACCCTATACAAGATTATTTTTTTGTCTAAATCTTTGACTTGAATTATAACAACATTGTTAACAAAGATGTCAATCTTATTTAACATTGTAGTTATACCACAAAAATTAACCACTGTTATGATACACTTGAACTTTAATATTTTATTTTGATTTTATTTTTGTTTTCTTTATTTTCTTAGATTTGATTTTCAATTTTGTTTTGTTTTGTTTTTGTTTTTCTTAGAGGATGAAGAGACATGTGACTACAGTCACATGAGATATCACATAATATGAGGTCATAGATCTAGAATATAGTAAAAGAGTCTAGAACAATGACATTAGAAAATATTTTTACCTTATAGAAATAGTGTAGTAGACTCATGAATAACACATATATATTAGGGTAGATATATTTATTGTTAGTATAGACCATATATCTATTATATAAATAAGGTAGCAATGCATTAGAAACTTCTTGTTGAGTTCTCTTGTAATCTCTATAAGATACTTTGTCTATAAGTTTACTTAGTACACTATTAGTTGTTTTTAGACTAGTAGTTGTCCTAACAACCACTGTAAGGTTACTGGGAAAATTATCCTTTATAAACTTCACATTTAATAATACAGTAACTTTCTTAAATCTACTTTCAAGATTTTCAAGGTTATTATGACTTAAGCTCAAATAGTAAAGTAAAAGATTCTAAAAGTTGGTCTATTGTTACAATTCAAAGATCTTAGAGTAGGTCAATGAAGAGAAATCTTATATTAGGGTCAAACACAAGAGAACTTGATAAAGAACTTTGTACAGAATTGTCTACCTTATATACTGAGGCCCCATGGTCTATGTTACTCTACTTCTAATCTATTCTAAATAGCCATGTATTTGTCTTAAGATTAGCATATGTTATACATGCTATATGACATCATCTTTTCAGAATCTTCTATGTCCTTCTAATGTGACATGTGATCATGTGACTGATGTATGATGGTTTGTCACAGTGTGACATCACACTAACTCTAACCCTAAGTTTCCAAAATAGAAAATGAAGAAAAAGAAAATAGAAATGAAAAAGAAATGAAAAATAATTAGAGTCTACTATTTTCAACTCTGACATTTATATACTTTTAACCTACTCTAAAGCTATGACTAAGTTTTTTTAGTAGTTTTTATAAAGTTATATAACTGTATGACTGTGACTTTGACATGTGACATAATATTATATTCTTAGCTAAGTTTAAAGAAGAAAATAAACTATAAAAGAAAAGAGAAATTATAAAAGACTAAAAAGAATCAAGTCCACTTAGAAGATTTCTAACAAAGATAATATTTCTTTGTCTTATTATTCTACTAACCCACCAATCTCACTACTATTGCTTTTAACTCAAGCTTCTCTTTTTATATCTACTTAAGCATATGAGCTTATTTATATGATTGTTGTAACTTAAGTCTTAAAGTAAAGATGTTATGACTTAAGATCTTGAGTAAGGACAAAAAATAACTCTTATATTAAGTAACACAAGAAAACTCAATAGAGTTTTAAGTACAAACTAATTTATCTTATATACTACAGACTATAGTCTGTACATACACTCTAACTAACATATCCTAAAGTCTATATATACTTTATAAAGCTAATATACTGTTATTATACTATATAATATTATTTGTTCTAGAATTTTTTACATCCTTCTTTATATTACATGATCATATGACTGTGACATATATGACCACTCTATAACAAGTATTACATCTTTACTATACTTTATAACTCATATGACTATTATATATATAATATTACTGTTACAAACTTAAGTCCTTAGAGTGGAACGAGTAGATAAACCTTGTATTGGGTTAATATAAGAGAACTTAATAGAGAACTCTATACAAGATTGTCTATCTTATATACTACTACCCCATGGTCTGTGCTACTCTACTTTTAGCCTACCCTAAACAGCTATGTGTTTGTCTTAAGGTCAACATATATTATATATGTTGTATAATATTATTCTTTCAGAGCCTTCTACATTTTTCTAATGCAACATGTGATTGTGTGACAGTGACAGTGACAGATATGTGACAGTCTGTGACAGTGTGATCATGATGTCATACCAACCTTATCTCTAAGTCCCCCAAAATAAAAATAAAAGAAATGAAAATGAAAAATAAGAAAAATAAAATAAAATAGTTAGAGTCTATTATCTTGAACTTTGACAATTACATTATATTCTTTGTCTAAGTCCAAAATAAAGAAAAGTAAAATGAAAAGTAAAAATAAAATAAAAGAAAAATCAGAAGAATAAAATTATTTATTTCAGAATTTTTTACAACCTTCTTTATGTTATATTATTGTGACATGTGACATGTGTCACACTTCTGTCATGCATGCCATCACATCATACTCTTTTTTTAAAAATAAATTAGCAATTTATTACATAAGATATGAAGACAGACTATGATAGCTACTTTGTAACTATATATATTAAGACATAAACCATATGAAGAATAAAAGGAAAAGAGGAAAAAGAAAAGAAAGAGAAAATAAAATGAAATTACAAGATGTAATAACAATTAAGTAATACTTTTACTAAAAGCAAATATATTACTGTTAAACTTTAAAAAGAATATGAAATGGTCTATCATGTCTCTTTTAGAATTCTAATACTCATTATACCTTTTGCACTCATAAAGGATATGCCATCTTTGTTATGGGATGCTTGAACACTAACAATTTTTATTTTTATTTTATTTTATTTTTCTGATTTTATATTGATTTTATTTTTCTTTTATTTTTCTTTTGGATGATGAAGAGGCATGTGACACTACAGTCACATGACAGGTCACATGATGTGACATCATAGGCCTAGAACATGGTGGAAGGATCTGGAAGATAATGTCCAAGGCATACATATACAACATGGTGACCTTGAGTAAGAAATAAAATGGACATGAGGTTGTAGCATGGACTATGTGTACTTTGTATATATAGGACTCTAATTTAGCAGAGACTCCTTGTTGAGTTCTCTTGTGCTTTTCCCCACTTGATTGCTTAAACTGAGAGCTTTACTGCTTGTGTTATCATGAAACCTTGTGTCTAGTAGTTGTTACAACAATCTTGTTTTGATGGGATATTCTCTATACAGATACTTGAAATCTTTTTTAGAAAAGAACCTCAATCAATATTCTCCAATAGGGGCATGATTTACAATAACTCTCATAGCTCTTGTATATAAGGAAATAGAGTGCTCAAAGTATTTGAGCTATGTTCCATCTTTGGAGTATGTTGGCTCTAGAAGTTTATTATCATCATCTAGCAGATTGAGAAAATGATGACCTTTCTCATCAGAGGCTTGAAAGGTCATCTTCCAAATGTTGGGGATGTCATTGTATTTACTCTTCTTACTGAAATCTCATGACGACTTGTAGGAGAGACATGGTTTAAGACTAAATGTCTTTGTTTCTCTGTTAACAGCTCTATGAAGAGACTACTTCCAGCAACTTGGGCACTCCCAGAATTCAATCATATTATTGCAAGAGGAGTCAAAGAAATTTCCAAGTTCATAAGAAATAGATGTCACATGAACTTGATAAGAGTGTGATGAAGAGTTGAAGATCTTTCTTGCAGAATGGATAGAGTCTGTGATAATAACAATTTTGTTGATGCCCATTAAATTTGTGGCTTGATTGATATTGTATCTGATGGCAAATAATTTAGCTTCTATAGAGGTAATATTGACAGTATAATAGAGCATCTCGATGACAGGTCTGTTATGAATGTGAATGTGTGATATAGATATGATGACCTGATTTTTTATGCTAGTATTAGATACAATGAGTGTAATTGTCGAATCTAAAGAAGATTTGATGGCTATATCATTGAGTGAATGAATATGAGCTTTGAGATTATTACTGCCTTGTTTGGGTAAAATATGAAAGGAAAAGTGATTGGAAAAAATATCAATAAGATGATGACTAGGGGAAATTTTCTTATTAAAAAGATCAAAAGAAGGGAAAACTTCACTAAACCTATTATCCATGTTGATGATAGGTTCTTTGATCTTCAAGCGCTGGTTACCAGTAAGTATATTCAATGATAGCTAATAAGGAATACTTGAGACAAATGATCTTGCTTCAAGAAGCATTCTTAAGATGTAATTATGAGGGAGAGAATGAACTCTCAGTTGTGATTGTTCACTGAGTTTTTGGAGATATAGACAAATAGAGATGAGACCTGTAATAGCCTCAATACTGAACATAGATAAAGTATAAAAAGCTCCTAAGATCTAGATGACAGCTCTTCTTTGTATCTTGTTGAGTTTTTTAAGAGGATATAATAGAGGAGTATTATTATAGAACCATAGTTGAAATCTGTACAATGTGATGGGGAGAATGTAGCTTCTATATAAAAGTCACTTTTGTTAAGGGGCGAGGTGTTATGAATCAAAGTCCTCAGGGTGAGACCATGAAGTAACCTTGTATAGGGTTTACACAAGAGAACTCGATGGAGAACTCTGTACAGAATAGTCTACCTTTATATACTGGATCCTCATGGTTTGTGCTAGCTATTTCTAACCTACCCTAAGCAACCATGTGTTAGTCATGAGGTTCCCATATGGTATAACATTATTCTTCTAGAACTCTCTTTGTATCATGTGACCCCTGCTGTCACTAATCCTAATTCTACATACTAAAAATAGAACAAAGGGAGAATAAGATAGAAAAGAAAATAGGAAAATAGGAAATGAAAGAAAATGAAATAAAAAGAAACTAAGTCCACTTTCTATGATCTTGACACGAAGCTATAGACAGAGTTGCCAAGTATCTTTATACACTTGACCATTGAGATGACTTTGTTTGAATAATAGTTGATGTGTTGATGAAAAGATAGTTTTCTGTTAAATATATATCCCAAATATCTCCATGTATTCTTTGGGCAGAGAACAGGGCCTCTGATAGAGAAGAGGTCAAGAGGAGGAGACTTAAAAGTCCTATATGATCTGGAAAAATGAAACACTTCCATCTTCTCATATTCTAATATTAGCCCAAATCTATCAAGAAGGGAAAATGTGATTTGGTAGCTGTAAAATAAAAGGGAATTTGAAATGGACAAAGATTTGTTCTGGGATATAAAAAGACTATTGTCTACAAACAACAAAATCAAAATAGAAATTTTTAAGAACTTTAGCTGATTTTCAAGAATATGAAGAATGAAAGTGAGGTATAAAGCAGATAAAATAGGGGAAAGGGCTAACTCTTGACCAACTCCAATGTCCACATTGAAGAAAGAAGAAGAGAAATTGTTCCAAAAATATTGAGTTTTTTTACCTATAAGATAATTGTGAAAGAAGAAAGAAGAAACCTTGGAATCAAAGCCTACCTTATTAAAAATAAGAGGAAGAAGAAGAAGATTTAAGGAAGGGAAAAATTGGGTGATATTAAAGGCCAAGGTACTTGTGTAATTGTTTTTGGCTTACCTAGTATGAATAAAGTAAGTAAGAGTGGCACCAGCATCAAATGATGAGTATTGCTTTAAGCTACCCAATTGGCTTGGATGAATGAAGTTGTTAGAGATCACATAGAATTGTATTCTTTTGCCAACAACTTTCTTAATGAGTTTTCCTATCATATTGAGCAAGATAATGGGTCTGAATGCTTTAGGAGAATCATATGACTTCTTATTAAGCTTTGGAATGATGATGGATGATGAGTTTTTGAAGTGCGAAGGCCAATACTCTAACTCAAAACATGTATCAGTAATATTAATGATATTCTTCAGATACACAGAGTCTTTGATGATGATCTTGAGATGTCTTCATGATAGTTTATTGGGACCAGAAGTTGATGAATTGTTACACTTCATGATGGAATTGATGAATTTCACTTTAGAAAACAGAGGCCATGAAGAAAGCCATTTGTTTGGGACTTCATTTAGTAAGCTGAAATCAATAAGGCGATCTTGAGCCTTATTGAAAGTTGAGTGAAGCGTTTGCCATAATTCATCGTATTTGAGACATGGTTGATCATTATACTTGATGGCTTTGATAGCTGGTAACTTCTGTTTGTTGACCTAATTCATAAGTTCCCATGGGCCATGACTTTTGTTAGTGATTTCTTGAATTTTTTGGTCAAAGAATGCTTATTTGGTTCTCTTGATAGTGGTCTTGAATTGTTTCCAATCCTTGATTTGTTTGGAAGACCTATATTTATCAAGATCTTTAGCACAGTTGTCATTCTACTATTTCTTGAAATGTTTGGTAATATTGACAATTTTTAAATTACTTGTCCAAATACATTCTATAGCATAAGCAAGAGATAAAACAATGTTCCCTAGAGATTCTATGTTTAAGATGTCATTTGTGTCGATTTCTCTGAAAGCTTTGATTAACTCATTGACAAAGTTTTTTTCCTTGTCACTGTTTTTGACAATAGTACACTTCTTGGTTTGAATATATTCTTCAATAATTGGGATGGTAACCATAAGAGGAGTGTGATCCGAGACAAGCCTTCACTTAGGATGAATGAAGTGCTTGTCGAGTTTTTCTGACCTATATCTAAGAAGTATCAAGTCAATAACCAAATTTGAGTCTTGGTTGTTATCAGCATATTTAGTAGAAATACAGTTAATAGGAAAAGAAAGACCTAGGTTTATAGATTCAGCAAAGTCAATGAGTGAATCAGTATGTAAAGAATAATGGGGGTAATTTGAGTCCCACAAACTATCTCTAATGTTAAAATCACCAGTCATAATTAAAACATTATTGATGTTTGCTTCAGTATCCTTGAGATACTTTAAAGCAGATTGAGACATATTAGAATAAATGTTAAGCAAGAAAAAAATAATGCTGTTGTTGAAAAAAGAGATGAGTGAAATGTCTCTGTAATTGTAAATGTCTTTTTGGAATGAAAAATAAAGAGAAGAGAGTCTAATGTTAATATAGACAACAACTCTTGGATAGTCATTACTTTCAGGTGAATTCCTAAAAAAGGTGATCTAGTTGGAATGATTCAGAGCTCTTACCAGTTCTTCTCCTTCTTTACTCTTTGAACTTGGTATAGAGTAAATTGTAGTCCAAGAAGGTTCTTGAATAAAAACAATGTCAAAGGAAAATTGAGTTTCAAGGATTGTGTTAACTACCAAATAGTTTTTTTGAATGTTCTGTGAAAAAATCTTGATCTCTTTTAAAATCATAAAAAGTTACCATTCACAGCTGAACAAATTGATTGCCTTCTACTCTTATGAAGTTTCTGATACTCTTTAGAATGCCATTCTCTGTTAAAGCAGTGCCTCTAGAATGGACAAATGTTTGAATTGGCTTGATGATTCCCTTTACATTTCAAACATTTAAAAAAATGAGAGCACGACTTGTACTGCTTAGTTTCTAACCTAGAAGGATTAGTTTTATTGTTAGCCTTGCAATACCACATGAAATGGTGATGGTGTTCAAACTTGTGTGGACTATTATACTTCATGCATTTAGCTCCTTGAATTCTGCATGCACCAGTTGCATATTTCCAATAGTTTTTGCATTAGGATATCTCTGGATTCATATTTGCTTTCTGAATAGTGGTAATATGACTTCCAACATTAAAGCATCAATTAATGAGACCCTTTGCCTTTGTTCTGCTTTGAATATCCCAGATATCTAATCATATAATTACCATGTCCAATTTGGGGGATACTTTGATGACTCTTGGTCTGGATGTGAGAACAATATTATTGAATATGTGATTGTCCTTAATGATCTTCTCAATAGCCATCACATCATACTTTTTTTTTTAAGTCAATAATTTATTACACAGGGTGCAATGGCAGTCCATGTCTACAGAAGGAATTATATATGGAGTATCAATACTCTAACCTTTTTTTTTCTTATGCAGTTACCCAACACAAAGAACTACTAAGAAATTGAACCTATAACCTCAAGTAGGTTTGAGATAGGCATAATACACATAGATAGGGGTCTCTTCCACTATGCTATCTCTCCCCTATATCATACTCTTTGTCTAAGTTTAAAATAAAGAAAAGTAAAAACCAAAAATAAAATAAAATTAAAAATTAAAAATTAAAAAAATAAAAGAGAAATAAAATAAAATAAAGTCAAGTCTCTTGTTCACAACTTTGACAGTGATCTCCAAATATGTAAATGAAAAATATTAGACTTATATCTACTTCAAGCTTTATAAAGTATAATGTTCTTAAAATCAGTTGTATAAAAGATCAAATATATATGGATTATATAAATAAAAGATTTGCTTCAATAACATAGATCAACAAACACTGTGTTATGGTATACTTGAACCCTTATATTTTATTTTGATTTTATTTTATTTATTTTCATTGATTTGATTTCTTTTTTTTCTTTTATTTTTTCTTTATTTCTTGGATAATAAAGAGGTACATGATGTCATAAGCCATATTATATACTTATAGATGACACATGGACTTGAAGATAGAGTATTTATCATTAGCATAGACTATTTATATATTATATAAATAGTGTAAAAATATAGCAGGAGCTCTTTGTCGAGTTTTCTTGTAATCTCTATAAAATACTCAATCTATAAGTTTACTTAAGTGGTTGATTGATTATCTTGACTAGTGGTTGTTATAATAGTAGAACTCAACTCTCTACAAGAATATTGTATCACATAGTCTTCTTTTATCTTTTTCTTACTCTCTATTTCATTCTTGACTGAGGAATAGTACTGTCTCTTAGTCAAGAAGATATAGCCAGGCTCTAGGCTTAAAAAATACACTAGCTAGGCAGGAAAAGCTTGGTTATTTTATTGTGCTATAGTCCACTGGCATATATTAGATGTAACATCTTTTATGAATGTAATAGATAAATTTTTCAAGTAGAAGGCTTGTACTGCAGGTCCTTTTATGACTTGTCTATACAGAGTAGTGATGTTGTCTAGTAAGGAAGTGTTTAGTTTAGAGATAGTAGTGTAATAGTTCAATTAGAGCAGTAGTTAGTAGAGTAGTAGATAGTTAGTAAACAGTATAAAATTGGATAAAAAGAATATTAACTAGCACTTATAGAGGAAATTTGGAAAAAAATATTTTTTGAAAGAAAATTATTTTTCATTGTTAGACATTATGGTAATGAGTAGTATTTTGGATATTAGACAGATAAATATAGAAGATTAGATTAGAGATATAAAGGGAGAGAAAACAACTAGATTGTTAAAACATATAATGGAGAATAACATAATGTTGTTGAATTTACAAAGATAAATATTGGAGTTACACATAGCAGAAGATTAGAAAAGAAAGAAACAGCAAAAAAGAAAGCAGGGGAGGAGAGAAAATGAGGAAAGATAGGAAGAAGAAGAAAAAGGGTAAAAAATGAATGAAGAAGAGTAGAGGAAATGAGAATAAGAGAAGAAAGAAGAGTGAAGAAGGAGTGGAGATGGAAGGAAGCATGAAAAAAAGAAGTAAAAAGAGAGAGCAATAAAATACAGGAAATGTTTTGTTTGTAGAAGTTTTGAGCACATACCCATAATTATAGAAATGTGGAGAATAAGCAAGAGAAGGAACCAATACAGAAGTTCTTAAATAAATTTGAAGTATTGAAAGATAAAGTAACTAAGATAGGAGAAAATAGTAGAAGGGAGATAAGAAAAGATAGAAAAATGGTTTTGAGAGAAAAAGGAGCAAAGAAGGAAAAACTAGTGAAAGTACAAAAGACAAGAGTAGAGAATAGTAACAACAGTGTAGAAAAGAAGAAAAAGTTGCTAAGAGAGATAAGAGTAAAGATAAGGTTGAAATAAGAGAATGAAGAAGAAGGAATTGTTATAGAGGTGTTGTTAAATAGTAGAGTAACAGCATTGGTAACAAGTCTGGAGTTTGCAAGAAAGAATAAGTTCAAAAAGAAAAAAATAGAAAGACTGATATATGTGAAAAACATAGAGAGGATGGAGATAGATATAATAGGAGGGCAGATATTATGACCTTTAGCTAGGCTTAGGTTGTAACTTATGCAAAGACTTGAGTAAGAAATAGGAAATGATCAATTGGTAAAATATAAAGATACAAGAGTGTATCTACAACTATATATACCTAAAGACCATGTGTTATAAATGAGTCAAATGAGTCATAATATATGAGGGAAAACATAAGAAAGTCATGCCTACTTTATAAGGTACTGACTGAGACTACATATGGTGCAGCCAATCATTGAGTTGTAAAGAAGTCATCCTAACACCTATAGTCCATGAGATAGTCATGTTGAAGACATGCAGACTTGATTTTAACAGCAAAAATAGAGTATGATATTAGAGATGCTGTAGTTGGTACACCACAATCCTGAAATCAATTAGAAGACAGAAGAAGTAGAGATGATAAGATATTCAGATGAGTATGGGAAACAATGGAAAGTAAAGCAGACAAAGCCAGAATAGCAGAAGCAGAAGTAGAAGGAATAAAAAAAAGAGAAGATGCAAAGAGAAAAGAAGAAAAAATTCAGAAAACCAATAATGAAAGTGAAAATAAAGATAGCAAGAATGACAGAGGAAAAAATAAAAGGAAGGAAAAAACTTGATAGAGATTAGAATGGTAGAAGAAATGGTTCCTAGAAGGTTTCATAAGTATTTGAAGGTATTTGAGAAGAAGGAGTCAGAGAGGATGCTGACAAAGAAGACATAGAATCATACTATAGATCTTAGAAAAAGATTTGTTCTAAAAAAGTGAAAGATATATCTATTGTCAAGAATAAAGAGAGAGGATGTACAAGAGTTTGTAAAGGATCAGTTGAAGGAGTATATTCAACTATTAAAATCACCACAAACATCACCAGTATTATTTATGCCAAAGAAAGATAAAAAGAAGAGAATGGTACAAGACTATTGATATTTGAACAGTTGGACAATCAAAATAATTATCCATTGTTACTGATATCAGATTTGATAGATAGTATAGGAAAGAAGAAGGTATTTATGAAGATGGACTTGAGATGAAGGTAATAAGGATAAATGAAGGAAATGAGTAGAAGACAGCATTTTTGATGCCAAAGAGTGTCAAGATCACAGAAAGTGGACTTGGTTTCTTTTTATTTTTATTTTCTCTTGATTTATTTCCCATTATTTTTCTATTTTTAGAACTCTAGGGTTAGAGTTAAAAGTGATTGGTCATGCTGTCACATCAGTCACATCTGATGGTGTGATCCCAACATTTATCATGGGACTTAAGTAGAAGGTTCTGGAACAAAGTAATATCATACAATATGGATATTACATGTTGACCTCATGCTTTACATATAGTTGTTTAGGGTAGGATACATAGTACTTAGCATGGACCATCTGTAGGAGTATATAAGGTAGACTATTTTGTAAAAGAGCTCTCTTATTGAGTTCTCTTGTGTTATCCAATACAAGGTTACTTCTTAATCCAACTCTAAGGGTTTTGAGTTATAACAGATATGTTTTCAAAAATGCTGTATTTTATTGTGATGACAAAAAAAGTAATGGTAGAAAGCTTAGCAAGATTGTTTAGAGATAATGTATAGAAGTTGCATGGATTGCTAGAAAGTATGATTTCAGATAGAAGACCTTAGTTTGCAATGAGATTGATGAAGGAGTTGAATGAAATATTGGGAATAGAAATAAAGCTATCAATGGCTTTTTATCTACAGACAGATGAATAAATAGAGAGAACAAATTAAGAGCTAGAGTAGTATCTAAGAATGTATATCAATCATAAGCAAAGCAATTGGTTGGAATGGTTGGCAATTGTAGAGTTTGTTCTTAACAACAAGATATATACAGCAACAAAAGTGTCACTATTTAAAGTTAACTATGAATAAGAGTTGAGGATGAGCTTTAAAATAAGAGGGAAAGTATACAAAAGCAGAAGAGTTTGTAAAGAAAATAAAAGAGATGCATGAGAAGGCAAAGACAGTATTAGTAGAATCACAGGAGAAAATAGAAAATATGCAGATAGAAATAGAAAGAAGATGATTGAGTATAAGATTGTCAAGACTGAAGAATGTAGACTTAGTTTTTCTTCATTTTCTTTCTCATTTTTATTTTTCCTTTCAATTTATTGTTTCATTTTTTTATTTTTAGAACTCTGGGGTTAGGGTTAGAAGTGATCTGTCACACTGTCACATCAGTCACATCTGATGGTGTGGTCACAGCATTGATCATGGGACTTGGGAGAAGGGAGTAGAAGATTCTGGAACAAAATGACATTATACAACATAGACACTACATATTGGCCTCATGCTTGACACATAGTCATTTAGGGTAGGATGCACAACACCTAGCATGGACCATCTGTAGGAGTATATAAGGTAGATATTTTCAAGAGCTTTCTATTGAGTTCTCTTGTGTTTCTTTAATACAAGAGTTGTTCTTCTATCCAACCCTAAGGATTTAAGATCATAATAAAGATGGGAGAAAAGGTGTTATTGAGTACCAAGGATTTAACATGGCAGATGAGGAATAGAGAAACAAAGAAGTTAACAGAGAAATTTATGAAGCCATATAAAATTAAGAAAATTATATCAGAAAATATGGTAGAGTTGGAGTTACTAGCATTAATGAAAATTTATAATGTGAGTAGGATAACAATGTATTAGAAGCAGATAGAGGAACAGAAGAAGATCCCATCTCCTCTGGTAGAAATAAATAGAAAAAAGAAGTATGAAGTTGAGAAAATATTAAATAAGAGAGATGTGAGGGGAAAACTAAAGTATTTGGTTAGATAGAAGAGATATACAGTAGAGAAAGATACTTAGAAGAGGTTGGAGAACTTAGAAAATATAATGGACTTGATGGAGGACTTTAAGAAGGAAATTAGAAAAGAAGAAATAAGAAGAGTACAGCTGAGAAAAGAGAAGAAAAGGAAAGGGTAATAAATCTGAAAGTAGAGATGTTCAAAAAAAGTAAGTTACTAAGGAAGTATATAGTGAAAGTTTTGTTTAGACAGAATAATGGAAAGTTTGAAGATGAATATTTAAAGAAGTTAAAGAGAAGTTGGGTAAGGTGGAAAGGGAAAGAGAGACAAGTTCCTCTAGAGGTAGAATGTTACAAGTCAAAGACCTTAGAGTTGGTCAATAAAAAGAACCTTGTATTGGGTTAACATAAGAGAACTTGATAGAGAACTCTGTACAAGATTGTCTACCTTATATACTAATACCTAATAGTCTGTGCAAGCTATTTCTAGCCTACCCTAAATGACCATATGTACCACACGTTATATAATATCATCTCTTCTAGAATGTTTTTTGTCCTTCCATGCATCATGTGACTTGTGACCATGTTATCTGATGTGACCTGCTATGTGACAGTGTGATCTTGTCACTTCTAACACTAACCCTAGTTCTAAAAATAGAATAAAAGAAAATAAATAGAAAAGAAAATAGAAATAAGAAAAGAAATAAGAAAAGTTTAAGTCCACTTTTTGCATTTCTGA
>Ga0157363_1003124_pt1 | contig 14848 bp, 9 predicted proteins | sample AttsexASBM1_FD_111477 | JGI IMG/M metagenome (GOLD analysis project Ga0157363, IMG submission 111477) | Fungus gardens microbial communities from leaf cutter ant in Ribeirão Preto, State of São Paulo, Brazil - Atta sexdens ASBM1 | ecosystem: Host-associated > Fungi > Mycelium > Unclassified ...
AATTCTCCATAATTCTCCATAATTATTTTGACGATCCAATAAAATTTTCAGATCTATGTATCTGTAGTTAAATTTTTAGTCTTTTTTAAATACTTTAGCAAATTCTTTCTATGTGAAAACCAAGAGAAATATACCTGTAATCCGAATGAGTGATCTACGCATTAGAAATATGTGTATAATTCGAGGAAAAGAATATAAAACACAAAATTCGAGAGTACAGGAACTTTTACAAAAACTATTGCTGGTTCATATAAATAAGAATTTTTTCATTTCCCATCGTATTGAAACGCACATGATTACACGAATTTTCATAAAAATATGGAAAATATGAAAAATGACGAGATGATTAAAATACATATAGAAATATAAAGCTTTTTACAAGTACGAATAAATTATTGAATATCCTGAAATATTCGTCTTGAAAAATATTAATGTCCTATATATATAGCTCATCAGTGACAAATCGTTCCTTGTTTACGCAAAATCTTATCTTAAATTACGCAAACACAGCGATTCATCAGATATACCCGATTGTTTTGTGTCACAATCTGCCCCAAGATCACTCTCCATGTAACGAAATCTACATGTAACGTATCTATATGTAACGAAATCGACGCAATGAAAATCGTCAATTTTTAATAAAACGTCGCGATATGCTGGCGTGAGGATGGAGCGCGAATGTAGAATCCTTCGATCAATATCGAAAGCGATATCAATATCGAGACGAGAGCCATCCTCGTTCGTGAACGGCATTTTCGACAGTGTTGTCAATCGTTTTAACGTTTAATCGAGTCTCGTATTGGAACGCGGGCGTGACGAAATCGACGCGTTTAATCACGATTTTTTCTAGCCGTGCGCATAGATATTACTCTGAAGAACGCCTGTGTATCAGAAATCTTAAAGAGATATTTCACATTTCCGAAAACACTCGCAGTAAATGAACTAGGTCAGGATCGTGGGAGTAAGTCAAGAGATCGCGATCGGATTAAGTCGACGTTGAAAATCCGATGCCTCTGCTGGTGTCGGGCATCGTCATATATTTCCGGAAAACCGCGGGATGTGGAACCCCGCAATGAAACGTGTCTGTGTATTTCCCGGGCGGAAGCAACCGACAAAGCAAACGTTCTTTCTCCAGTATCGAGAACGGTCGTCGACCTCCCTTCCCCCTACACCCCCTCCCACTCTCTCTTTGTTTCTATCTCCCTCTCTCTCTTGACGTTGTCGCGCGCTAGGCGCGGCACCTTCGTGCGTCACGAATGCGCAGCTTTTAGTCATAAAGTAATCTAAGAGAGATTACACGATGCTCTCGACAAACAGAAGTTAATTCAATTCCAGACACGTTTTTACGAACGCGGGAGGAACTTCACGCGTAATTAAATTGGACGTGGTCACGGAAGAAGAAGCAGACACAGCCTATCCTTGGATTCGCTCTCTGAAAATGCGCTGAGATACATACATATATGCGCGGTATAACGTACATTTCACAGTAACCCGTAATGACAATGAAACGAAAGCGGGCACGTTAACTCGAACGGAATTTTGCAAGGGATAATCGGCTATCGATTTCTCTATAACCACATGTCTATTTCGCGTAATACGCTTGGACATAGGTAGTTTATTGGCGTGCGTGCTGCAGCAGAGTCGAATAATTGGTGGCAGTTAACGTGGAACAATAGTCGAAAAACAACGTTTTGTAATTGGTTGCCCCGCGGCATAACTGCGTGCAATCGTAATTATGTCGCGCGCGATGTGTCTCGCGCGCTGCTGCATTACGCGCGAATTTATTTTCGATACACGCCCGCGATCGCATCGGGCCGTCGCGTCTCTCCATCGCCGCGTGGCATGCGACGAATCGAGTGAGTTCATCGATCCCGATTAAAGTTCGAAAACGTATGTTCCGAATTCACCGACGCGATGTAATAGCCCCGGTATTTTCTGCCGTTAATGTAACTGCCCTGCAAACTCGGGATATATTTCTCGGTTGCTCTTTATCCAAACGCGCCACGCTTTAGAGCACAAAGCGTTTCGTGGTTGTTGCAATTCAGTATTAACGATGCGCTAATGGCGCGGTCCGCGCGCGCTTGATGCGGCCGAAACAATTAGATATTTTACCGATGGCGCAATCAAAAGACAATGGAGCTTCGCTCGCGGATAAACTCGATTAATAATATCATCGAAAGACCGTTGACAGCAGTATTCTGTGTTTTACTGTTCATCGACGTCGACGATCAAAGATTTAATTGCCGAATTCCAAGCGATATATACGCATGAATGTCTTCACAATATTGCAAAAGTGCACTTTGTACGGCTGTGTGGAATTTTTATTTTATTTCCTTGTCAATTACAATTAAAATATTGATAGTAAAATTCTTGTCGCGTAAAAAAGAGAGACGTAGAAATTAGAAGTAGACGTTGAAAAATACATATAATCTTTAATTTATATTTATTATTTTTCTGTATACATTATTTATTTGTATTATCATTTTCTTATTTATCATTATCATCGATAAGAATTAAGGCTCTTATTATTGTGATAAAATCTATAAAGGGAAAATTCTATAAAAGGAAAATCTAATAACTTCAAGGAATCCTAACTTGGAATATTGTAATTTTTTTTTAGTCACGATAATGTCTTTTAGAAGACGCAATATCGCGGCTTTCTTCGTCAAAATGGCGAGCGGAAGCCCTGGATCAAAACCCGCGTTGTCGCGAAACCCGCAGGTAAGAAACTAAGTCAACAATCTGACACGCCGAACAATACCTGCCGCCGTAAGCTGTCGCGCTATAGCCGCGTATTTACGGCGACAAGTATGTCTTTACGGCGTCGTTGCACCGTCTGACAATGCAGTCCGCGAACTATATCGCATGATGCTGCAAGGACCGCCGCTCGAGGCGAAGTGCAAAACCTTTTCCACGCGAACCGTTTGTCGTGGTTCGGTTTTTGAAGCAACAAGTTTCGCGATCGAGGCTCAGGCCGAGCTCCTCTTGCGACAATCAATAAATACATTTTGTGTATCGTTTTACGTAATCGAAGAGCGTCTATAAAAAATCGTATCAATCATTCGTGTATACACAGAATGGAGAATATGAATCTTAATTTCATAGAATTCCGAGTCAGTAACAGACATGGAATTTATGAGTGGTTGAAACCTCAGAAAAATATATTAAGTATCTCGACCGTCCCATTAAAAATTCTGAACAAGTAGCAAACTGAGATAAAAGCGAATCACGTATGGGTGATTCGAAAACTTGGTGAAACGAAGTTGACATCGTGGAAATTACGCGGTTAAGGAAATTATACGCGACGCGCCAGGATCATTTCGAGTTCTCCAAAGTGCACCGGAGGACTAACGTTGCTAGCGGAGAGCGAGCTTAACGTCGTTGGCCCACAAACGAACGAACTTGGGCGCATTCGACGATGTTCGCGAGTCCCGCGCGAGCTCAGCGATAATCCGTGGCTCTCTAACGCTAACTCAGACGTTCGCTTCTCTCTCTCTCTCTCTCTCTCTCTCTCTGTATCCTTCCTTCTCTATTTGGCACAAAACCATACCGCACACGACGTGTGTGCGCCATCGCGGGATAACCAGCATTAATTCGCGTCCCCTCGGCCCTAAAACTTTCGGGCCAACCAGCCTCAAAGTCAACAAAACGATTCGCACATTAGTAACGTTAATGTTCCAGCCGCTAAGCTCGTAACGTAGCCCGACAAGAACAGCCGGCGAGACTCCTATCGCGCGCGATTATTGTTACATTCGTGTGTATTAATGCGTTCGTTATTATGGATAGACGAGCGGACCATCTGTCGTTTCCATTAATTCCTGATCTTGTTATTATTGTGCTCTAGTAGCTTACAAACCTTGAATTAAAATCTGTCTAGTAATTTTATTGTAAAAAATGTATAAATATTATAAGATAAAATACGTTTTGCAGCAAGATATTAATATAAATATTAAATTTTAATTTATATTATGAATATTAAAATTATTTATAACATTTTTCGCTTCTTACGTCGAAGTAATTGTTATATATACAGACAGACAGTTTAAGTTGACTCTGCAAATTACTCTGTAAATTACATATTTACGCCCCGGTTCATCTGATAATGTTTACCGGTGATAGTATCGCACAACAACGCCATTACTGCAAACTCCGAACGATCACTTACCGAGAGCGGCATCCCACATTTGTCCATATTATTACCATTATCATATGTTGATGAATCTATCGTCATAATTAATTCGATCTCGACATAATTGGCATCGTAATAGATACATTCAGTAATTTAATAGTAACGAAACTCATGCGATAAGCAAAGAATGCCATTCGCAAATATAGGTCAAATAAAATTTCATGTCTGCACAAATCTAATTCGTTTAAAACATGCAGAAAACTTGTGTAAATATACATTGAGAGAAAAATGTTTAATATTTATAACTATAATTATATATTACTATAATTATGATTATTATTACTATAATAATAATTAATATTACTATAATAATAATAACAGTAACTATGTGTATAGTTCTAGCAACAAATGTATATAGTTGACAATCTAAAATGACTATAATTATAGTTATCATAAACAAGAAATAGTTGAAATTATCATAAAAATGATTCGAGTAATTATAATTTTGCAGTTATAGTTACAATTATATACATTTATTGCTAGAACTATACACACAGTTATTATTATAATAATAACATACTGTTATTATTATTATTATAGCAATAATAATTATAATTATAGTAATATATAATTATAGTTACAAATACCAAATATTTTTCTCTCGGTGTAGAAACAATAAAAGCAGAATCATCTTTTGGATGTCGATGTAATTTTTCTAATGTATGCTTTCAACAGTAAATTTCCTTTTCTCATCCTTCCTTATTATTTCTTTCTACTTTTCGATTTGTTTTACTATTGCGTAAGAAAGTTCGACATAAACTCGAGAAAATAATATAACGCTTCTTTCATAAAAATTCTCTCCTTTTCTCCGCGATATTAAGATTTTGCATGATGCTGCGGAGGATCTGCCAAAGCACCGAGAAGCGAGAGATATTCGAGGAGTATATGAGGAATATACGAATATCAGAATCGAATCGAGACATAAACGCATCGCGCTCGGTGCACGAGAGAGCCCGGGCTGAGTTTCATTTCCTACGCGCGAAGAATCATCGTAAGAGAGCAACGGGGATACAAATTCCCCCCATTTAAGTTTCAAATTAGATTTTTCCCCAGCAATCTCGGCAGCGCGCGCGCTCGAATTACATTCGGAGCCCCGCTCCCGGCTTTGATCGGACCGGCTGATCGATTTGGCATGGAATGCTCCACTTACTTTCTGTCGTTCGCCCGTAAGAATCTCCCCTCTCCCTCCTGCCGGATGGATCTCAACAACGTCGCTCAATTTGCGCCATGATGAAAGTATGGCGAATCTACGCGAAAGACGACGAGCAGTGAAAGAGGGAGAGACGAAGCCGAAATAGAAACGAAGGAAAAATGCTTTATTATAGAGCCGGTTATAATGAAACTTCCGGGAATGGCTGCGTCTTTTGAGCGCACTATAAAGGACCAAATTATATCTCCTTTTCCATGGGCTATCTTGTCAATATTCCCAGATAAAATCGTGATAAAGCGCGCTAACCAGTCGCTCGATTTACGTCGTTCTTTCGCTTAGTAAATAACCGAGAGTGAGCTCAGGTCGAAGAGAGAGAGAGAAAGAGAGAGAGAGAGAGAGAGAGAGAGAGAACTCGCAGTGTAGAGAAATGTTTGATCTGGGCGGACGCGCTGGATAAGAAATGATTTCCTTACGTATTTACGTGTTTGTACGCAGCAAGATGGTGCTTCTTTCGCGTTGAGCGCCGTGCATGAGAATTGGTTCGAAACACGAGGATCGCGATATATATTCTTTCTATGCATGACATTGCGACTCGACTCTCGCCACTTATCTCTTTTCTCTTCAAAAAGGTTCTCTATGAGCGCTAAATGAGATTTAGCTAACATTTCACTTCTAACATCCACTAACAAATATTTAATAAACACAAATATTCAATATACATGCATATACATATATATATATATATATATATATATATATATAAATTTATAACAGATATATAAATTCTGTTATAAATTTTTTAAATTTAACTATTTTTTATTAATGACAATAATAGCGTTCTAGTATTCATTAAATTTTCTATTATATTTTTCTAAATTTCAAATGTATATTCTTTAGTATAATGATAATAATAATTCTAAATATATACTAATATCCATTAAATTTTCCATACATTAATATTCTTTTCAAATTATTTAAATGTAATTAAAACTACTCATCTTCTATTCAGTATTCAACGAGAGAGACGGGATCGCGATTAATTATCGCCCCAGCCTCGAACAAAGCGCGTACTAAAATTTCGCCGCGGTTTATCTTGCGAGAAAACGAGCTGGATCTCTCTCCCTTGAGACCGAGAAGAAGCGCACGCGTGAAATATGCTTATTGCGCACTTTCTTCCGTCGACGTTTAAAAGACTCCCGTGTCGCATCGCATCGTCCCCGTCGTGTCGTCTTTATGCACCCGGAAGTTTCTGGGCGAGATAAAAACTTCTCGCCTCGGGGCGACATGCCGGTCGACGGTGGAGGTGACGGTGGTGGTGACGGTGGCGGTGGCGGTGGCGGTGGCGGCGACGGTGGTGGCGGTGTAGCGGTAGTTGTGGCAACGTGTAATTATTTGTTGATGACACATAAGCTCACGTTATTTTCCCGGCAGCAGGCAGCTTGGTATGCTGAAAACAGAAGCTGGGGAGAGAACCAAACTTTCCGCGCCGCCACCCTGCCTCGCTTTGCAGATCGGTAAGAAACCGTCGTGGCGTATGGCGCCAAGTTCGTTGTGACAGATGGTGGGCCAAAGTCTGGGATTTACAAGCGCGTCAGCTGATGTCGTAATTATTTCTACCGTCCAGTTTTGCCCCTGCGCTATCTGACCTGATTGCCGAGAGAGTCACGCGCGCGATTGATAATCCCAATTATATATCGCTCGGCGATGTTCTCCACGTCCGACGAACAACGGGAATAAATTGTGAAGTTTCCGGCGGCGGAATAAGACGTCCATTACAAAGGGAAATGAGTATTAATGAGGGGGAGAGAGAGACTCTCCCTCTGCTCCTAGAAAAGTGGGACTATGCGGGCCCAGCTGTAACGTTGGTGTTACTCTAATAGCGAGTCTAGCATCCACGGAAGAAACAATAAAACAGCCATTTGTAAGAAGTACATATGTCATTTAAACTTTACTGTTTGAAGTATCTAAATTAAATGTCAAGTATTTTTAAAGCTTCCGACTAATAAAATATTATGATAAATATAAATATTCAATAAGATGACATCTTATTTTATTATCTACTTGATTTTACATAGACTTGGACGCAATAAGATTCTAAATTTAACATTCCTGGTTACTGAAATATAAAATATTACAAAAATTTACAAATTGCACATAGCTTAACTAATTTAGTGAGATCAAATTATTCCAAAATTAAACTTAATGCTTACAGAATATTTCGTATCAAAATTTTCAACTGCATCCCCGCTCTATATAGTTGAATTAATAATATTTTACGAATTGTGAAATCCTCCTAAAGCTTTCCACGAGCTTTCCATCGTTGTTTAATCGTGCATTCAGTTCTGTAATACGCTGTAAATTCAGATCACCAGATTTTAAGTGTGCCTCTCTGGCGCTATAAAGTTTGATATTTAACTGATCGCGTCATAAACTCACGTTAAACAATTGCTGTAACGCCCGCATAGCAAACTCGCTGTAACTCCAAACGGTCTCGAGTCATCGAGATTACGGTACGATGAGCATAAACTTCGTTAAATTCACCGTAAATCACGTAAATATTTACGACGTTAAAAATACGTACAATTCAAAGAGTGGACAAATTCAATAGGCCGCGCATGCGGGTCGCAGAAAATCGTAAAATGCCTGTTAATTAAAGACTACAACAGGATTTTTCCTTTCAGTAAAAGGGCTTCAAATGCGATATTCATGAAAAAGTGATAATCACCATAATCTTATTCGTCGCATTAGCATCGCTTGTAGTGCCTAGCTGAAAGCTAAAAATATTAACTAATCGCCCCTCGCCTTTGTCCCAATACTGGGTCGCAGTTAGGGTCGCTTATGTGGGTTAGGGTTAAGCGAAGGCCATAAAGTCTAGCGGGGATATCTCCAGTGAGGATATATCACCGGTTAGGTTACCGAATAGAGGGAGACCTACCCCTCTCGATGGGGCGCGAATATTTAGGGTGACGGCAGCGGCGCGGTCTGTTCTATTCATTGAAATTTTTGCGAGCGTTCCGGACATGGGAATTCAACCGTACCACGTATGAATACTCAGTGCTGCGATGCGTCGCAATTGCACACATCCGGTAAATACAGCGTGTGTGTCGGCCACTCCTTCCCCTGATCGTTTACGAGAATTTTTCGTTAATTAATACCGCAGGGAAAAAAATCATCAAATCCGGTGGCATTGGAACGAGATGGCCCTCGTAAAACGCTAATAAAATCCTTTTACACACCAATCGCACGGTGATTGTCACCTACGCTTAAACACTCAGATCACTCGCACAATTTATAGAATGTAACTAAACTGGATTTTCCTACAACCATTTTCCGGTGTAGAGTAAAAGCGTTTTGGTTTATTGTTCTTTCTATTTATTCATTAAGCTGCTCATCATATACAGCTTGCGTAATATGTATGTATATAACGTCTGTTATTTCTAGAGCGTTATGTTTTTTTCAAATTTCGATGGACAATTCGATCAGCGATGGAAAGGATAATTGTTAATATCAATATAACAACGAGAACGTGGAAAAAAATAAAAGCGGTTAAAAGATAAAAATTCTCTAATATTTTGATGGCAGTCTCGATTGCTAATTTATGGATATAAAAAAAGCCACCTAGATGTGTCATTTATTATTCTTTCTATTTTAGTATATAGGAACAATATTATATGTATTATTTGGGAGCTAAAATTTTTTTTTTCAACAAACTGTCCGCGAACACGGTCAGTTGAACTGATTAAAGTATCTTTCTCGGCTAAAACGCCGTTCACGAAAATAACGCACGTCCGCGTGTTGTTTGATCCAGAACGATCGCATTCGATCGGCGATGCACGTGCATGTGTCAAGTTAACAAATTGAATCAAATTAACAAATATTCGGATGTGTTCGCTGCGCGCGCAAATACAAAATACCCGCTGCGATTCCGCGCTGTTGTCTTGTCCGGAGCGCGCACAGAGCGAAATTAAATCGACCGTTCGCCCTTCGAGGTACTGGCGTATTTCATTTTCCCTTTTGCTCAGCCGCGCCCTTCAAAGCGTTTAATGTACCATTGCGAGACCGATCAAGAGTGCGCTTCGATGAGAAGCTTCGCTCGGCTAGCCGTCGGCATCGATAATCGAAGGAGAGTATCGCGTTTCCTCGCTCGAAGACGCTTCAAACGAATTCGACGAAATGGCAACGGCGTGCCGCGAACGATCATCGTATTCCTCACGTTTACGCTCTCATCGGAAATGGATGGTACCCGGTTTGTCGATTTACGGCAACTGCAATCTTAATTGACTGTCTGTGTATACTGTCGGACATCTCGTTTACACGCTGCCTGCCAGTCACGTATTAGCGGCGTGATCGTTTTACCTGTATGGCGCGATGTTTGCTTGCGAGCGGTCGACCGGCACGTATTTCGCCGTTCTACAGGATCAGCATGATATGGTCGGCTCCATACTAATCGCAATTAACACATTCGATAAACATCGCGCGGAATTTCCACCACGAAAAAATATTATTGCGTGTACGTCTCACTTCTAATAAGCCAAGAGGATTATAAGCAAAAATTAAACTAAATCTATTTTATTTTTAATATCCCTTTCGTACTAATTGTATCAATAAAAAAATAATAAAATTATATGGAATTGATTTAGCCTTCACTATAATGTCTAGATGTCAATAATATTCTTTATCTAAAAATGCAAAATAAAGGCAAAATTTATAAAGAATATTCAGGATTGTTGTAGCGAAATAGAAAAACATTTTCCCTGATTTTTTGTGATCACAAATTGGTAAAATTCCCTGATTAAAGACTAAAAGAAATTCTGAATAAAGATTCTAGAGGATCAATATATTTAAACTATGATTGACAACTAAGATTTTTAAAAATACATTCTCTTCGTTATAACAGTACTAAATTTATTTATTAAACTAAATTAATTTATTAATTGTTTATTAATCAATGAAAAATATTTCCTATCATGTTTGAAAAAACTATAAACGTAATATAAAGCTTTTCGTAATATTTATAAACATCTATATCTATAAACATATCATAAACTCACTTTGTTAATGTATATACGTAAACTTTTGTCTTGTTTTAGATATAATATACTTTTGTATCGAATATTATGTATACATTTCTTTAAAGAAATCAAGATTATAATACAATTCAATAAATCAAAGAATTATTTACCTTAAAGAATAAGTTGCAAATATAAATAATACAATTTATAATACGATACTAGTAATACGCAAAGATAAAACAAATATTTGACGGGAAATAGCGACATATTTTATCTTTGTTTTGCACATTGCTCTTATTGAAATTTAATCATCTTACTAAAACACTACACGTTCTAATTATCATTTTCATTAATTTTAATTCGAATGATTTACATACAAAATGTTTACCTATCTTGACTTTTTTCTTTTTAATAATTTATGTTAGTAATTTTCTGCAAATTGCTCGTGACAAAACAAAAAATATATGTAGGTATTTTTAAAAAAATGCTTTTTTAAAAAATTAAAAAATTTTTAAAGCAGTAAAGTTTAAACTTCAGATTAGTATTACAGTAATTTAATTTTAGGTTAATAAATTTTTCCTGACTTGTTCCGATATTCTTGGCCTTCCCTGACTAATTTTTAATTATCCTGATTTTTCCAGATTTTTCCAGATCTTTGATTTCTTAACCGCTGACAGACAATCCTATTTTATTAAGATCGATATTTTTAATATTATTTAACATAATTCTTTCTAAAAACAAATAAATATTTGTCTAACATAAGTATTTACATTAGGAACAATTCACATGTGCCTGCGAAAGATTTCAACAGCATTCCATTTATTGAATAAAACGTATTTGTATGAAACAAGACTACTGGAAATTTTTAATCTCCATCCACTCGTATCGTGTCCCATATCCTGCGTGGCAAAAATTTGTCAGGTATTTGAACGGTTAACTCGCGGGAATTTGACAGTTAAAACTACCGATTTCACTTCGAATCCGCCCGCGGAAAATCGTTCCAGGTCGCAGGACATCGATTTTCCTTCCAAAGAGGCATATAAGGCACGAGCGAACCGCGTCCGTTTGACGAGAAAATCCCTCTTGGCCTCCTACCGTTCCTCCGTTCGTCGTTCTCCGTCGACTTCGTGCGGCGAAATAATTTAAACTTTCGATAAACCGCCTCTGTAACCGAGTGTGTTGAGAGGCATCCTACTCGGGCGCGGAAGGCAATAAGAGAGTCGCGGTCGCGCGCCACGCCGCATCGAGATGAAGTGAGAAATAGACGGAGAAAGAGAGAGAGGCAGTCTGGAAATGAATTTCCGCCCGGTGCAGTCCCATCGTCGCGTGTTTAAGCGAAATACAAAATTAATAGCCCGCCTGGAGGACAACGACGCGTACGTTTTCCTTCCCGCCACAGCGCTTGTTCGTCTGCATCGGTAGATTTAAACCGCTTTGCGCTTAATGTCAGGGTATCCTAAAACTGTTATTTGTCCTGAAACTATGCTCAAACTATAGGATATCGGAATTCGTACTTTTCAAAAACCATGGGAGGTCTGAAGTCAGGAGTGCAATAAGTCGAATTCCTGAAAGTTCGCTCCAAAGCGAATAGACAAATTCAAGATAAATGTTTCCAATATTCTATTCGAGCTTTATCTAGAAAAAAAAAAATCTGCGTAAAAAGGAAAAGGTCGGCTAGATAGTACTGTCGAGCGTTCGCCCTCGAAATACCATGTTGAATGTCGAGAATTGCACCGCAAAGGTAGATCGAATGTTATTCACGTTTCCGAGTTAAGCCTTCTTCGCACTGATTTGTCACCCATCGACGTATACGGACCATATCGATCGTCGACCAATGCTACGTTGGCTAGATGGAATGCTACTTACGTCGACCAGATATCGGATGGAAATGCACTCGCCGCGCGAAAGGATTCGTACGCTTCAGGCATTCATGTATTCCACATCGCGCTTGTATTTTCAAAAGCGAGATGGTCGACATCTCTCCCGCGGAATAATTTCGGTTGTCTGGAACATGTCGCGGTAACCCGTGCCGCGTTGGGAGAGAAATCTCCCGTTGGCAGTGTTAACAGATGATAATGTACTCCGATGCTGCCGCAGAAAATAACTGCACGAACCGTGACACGCGGCGCCTAACGCAGCCAAGAGAGAGAGGATCCGTTAAATACGAGTTATCTCGGTAGACCACGAATGTTACTTTTGTTCTGCTTTTCCTCTCTGTGAACTATAATATTTAATCAGGTTATTTAATTTAACGCTATCTAGTTTCACATCGCGTATTTTTCTCTTATCGAATCCAAAATGTTTGCTCTATTAAGTATCATATATTTTTATTTGCAATTTGCATGTTTATATTCTACGCATTTGCAATGTATCTACATTATTCATTATTTTAATATAAGAAAATAGAAAAATATCAATAAATTACATCGAATATAAAATTATGTAGAAAAATGATTTAAAAAAAGATGTTATTAATATAAACGATATAAATTCTTTTATATTCTTTTATATTCTATTTTAGAGAAATAAGAATCAATAGTTTCTTCTTATTCGACGACATCGACAAACCAGACAATCAATAAATATCTAAGAAAAGTGAGAAAACAATTTATTCCAGCAATGAGGTCGTCCTGGAGTCCTACGGGAAGAGTTAACTCGCCTTCCAATTCGCCGTAGCAGCATCATCCACGCGAAACGGCTGCGTCGCGACGCCCGGCAACGAATTCACAATTACCCAGGACCCCAGGAGGAATCGCTACGTCGTCGCCAGACGACGCGGATACAAAAGACAGGACTTTCGTACGCCACGAGGAGGAACAACGGCGCTCAGGTCGAGCTCGTGCGCACTAAGCGACGTTTAACTTTACCCCCCCTGCTCGGCCGAATGCACTTAATTAGGCGCAAAGAAACGCCGACGAAGGGAGAGGCAGAGTACACAACAATTAACTCGATTAATTCACCCGGCGTGCGAGTCGAAGACGGTTAGCTTAAATTTACCGTCGTCGACGTCGTCGTCGTTATCGTCGTCGTCGTCGTTGTCGTTGTCGTCCTCGTCCTCGCCGTTGTCGTCGTCCTCCGTTACCCTCGTGCCCTCTCATCCACCCGTGCATGCGCACGCCGCTCGCATACTTACATCGGGGGTCGTTAAAGACGCGATACCACGGTGTCTGGATGCAGATGCGGTTACTCGTGAGATAAGATACCCTAGTTAACGATAGTTGCAACGAGTCGCATTTAGATGCGACACGGATACAAATGTTTACGGCGTGCATTAATAAATGTTTCTATTTAAAATGTTTTTTTTTCCTAATTAAGAAATATAAATTTACAGATGAATTTTGATTTTAATTATCCTACTCTTTATCAAATACCCACACACACACGCACGCACGCACGCACGCACGCACGCACGCACGCACGCACGCACGCACGCACGCACGCACACACACACGCACACACACGTATTATTTTTTGTTTTTATTATATTTAATTTTAGTAATTGTATCTACAACTTCATCTTTTTATTTAAATACTTCTTACATTGTTACAAAAATGCGCTCATGAATTTGTAATGATATGTAGATATATGAGAGAATGAATTCGAATTCATATCGATTCGCTGAGGCGAAATGATTATCCAGATTGATAATCTTTGTGAGCTTTTTTAAATAGATAAGTGGGGCTCTCAGAACATACCTCGAACAAATTGTATCTTTATAATTATATTTCTTAATAGTATATAGAATTAAATTTACATTATTTATACTTTCATAAGACAGAATAATAAAAAAGTAATGAACTTTAAGACTTCTGGACAATAGTTTTATTTTCCTTTCGCAGGACGAGATAATTATGCATGGGATGCATCCACTTATTATATTTAAAAAGGTCAATTACAAGATAATAATAATATTAATGAAGAACATAATGTAGATTAACAAACAAATCATGTAGAAAGCTATTTATAAAAATTATATTAATATGTACATAAACGAAGTTATTTTTGCCGTTATTTAACACATATAAAAGTAACTAAAGTATAAGAGATATTTTATATGAAAATATCTTAAAACTAAAGTTACAAAACTATAGTAAGATTTTCTCATTATTTATCCTTTTATTATTTAAACGTATAAAAGGATATTTTGAAAATACCGATTAAAATATAAGCATACATGTAACTAATAAATTTTTGTTTTCTATCGATAAAGAAAGAATAGCAAGAATAATACGAAGAATAATACGACTTTTATAAAATGATAACATATCTCTCTAGCAACCCGCAAAAGATCCGCAATATTCTTCGTATTCGCATCTCTATCTGAATATTCGTACATGGATACTTGAACATATACACGCACTGAAGAAGTGACGTTGGCGACGAGCCCCAGTTTCGTGCCCTTTCAACTAAAAACGACGACGACGACAAGAGCTAGCGAGCACAATTAGCTGCATTGGAGAGAGATATACCCGTGAGAGTGTTCGGGGAGAGACACG
>Ga0157363_1003125_pt1 | contig 14846 bp, 7 predicted proteins | sample AttsexASBM1_FD_111477 | JGI IMG/M metagenome (GOLD analysis project Ga0157363, IMG submission 111477) | Fungus gardens microbial communities from leaf cutter ant in Ribeirão Preto, State of São Paulo, Brazil - Atta sexdens ASBM1 | ecosystem: Host-associated > Fungi > Mycelium > Unclassified ...
TGAAAAACTGCATTTCCTATTCAAAATTTTGATTTGAACATTATTCACATTTGTGTGCGTGTGTGTGTGTGTGTGTGTGTGTGCGTGCGTGTGTGTGTGTGCGTGCGTGCGTGCGTGTGTGCGCGCGCGCGCGCGCGCGTGTGTGTGTGTGTGTGTGTGTGTGTGTGTGTGTGTGCGTGCGCGCGCGTGTGTGCGCGCGCGCGCAGAGAAAGCTAATATTATTTTTAGATTGAAAGAGATAGAGATATGCTCCATGCAATTCCTATAAATGAATAAAAATGCATTCAGAATTGAAAAACATTCATTTTAACATTCGTGAATCAATATTTCTGAAAACCTGAATCCATTCCAATTTATTTCAATCCATTCTCATTTGCTGGGTATGATTGCATAAATAATTTTTCAAAGATTTTATAATTACCTCATTTACAAATAATGTTGACGCATTTGAATTCACGGAAATCGTGAATTCCATATAATTGACTTCTGACATGAATACGATTTTTTATAAGATCACGGAAGGTTATCGATAATATGATACATATATAATTTACTATTAACTGTAATATAAGTTTTCTTTTTGTAAGTTTTTTTAAATAAAAATATTCCAACATGACTGTTCAATTAACGACATACTCTGACGCACATTAGATAACATTCAGGATGAGGCTCGAGCTTGCATACATCCAGATGTTAATTTTTATCGTGACAATTAAGCATTTGATAACAAAATCAATAGCGTTCATTATTTCTCTTTCATCCGAGTCCAGGAAGATCGCGCGAGGATTCCACCAATATGCGAAAAGAGTCTCGTCACGCGAAAAATCAACATTCGCATATGCATAACAATAGGGTACAAATTCCTCGCGCGGCCAGTAAAAAAAAAGTTTACTTTGCGAACGTTGAGCAATATATGATTGCATATAAATATGTATATAATGTGTGCCGAGAAACGATCGCGCCTTGTGTGGTCAAGGTAAGGATTTCATAATTCCGATGCCTTGACGTCCACTCGTCAAGGAACACAATTCAGTGCTGCACGATCGGTATCGGGAAGATGAGCCTCTCTGAATGAGTTTGAATAGAGAAACATTTAAACTCACGAATCGATATCAGATCGTCGCATCCGCGTGTTGCCGGAAGTATTTTTACTTTAATTTTTTTTTAACTTTTATTCTCATGCTATGTGGAGTGTGGAGTTATTTATTTCTTTCGACCTTTTAACCCTTCGGTATCACATACTACGTGTTATATATAATATACTGCATATTGTTTAAAAATATAAAAATGAATATATTATAACAACTTATTTTTAACAAACGTGAGATATTAAGGAATATAAAGATAACGAGTGAATATAATATTAATTGGTGGTTTTCAGCAAGAAACACATAACAGTGCAACATAGCGATCATTCATTTTTCATTAATATTCATTAATATAGCAAACTAAGATATAATAATTTATTATTATTATGATTATTCTACAATAAGTCATTAGTAATAAATCGGAAGCTAAAAAAATTGGTCAATCACAGTTAAATGTAAAAAAAAAATAATTTTCTATGGTTGGTCATTTTCTAGCTTCTGATTTCTTTATTGGCTTATTGTAGAATGTGTGTTACATTATCGTGTAGTCATCTGTGCCTTTTTTGCTAAAAAGCACCCTTTATTAACCTTAAAATACTCGATACGATAAATTTTACGTACAAGTGAGCGAGCTTATTGAGCGTTAAGTTATGCCTTCAGTGATCATTAGGAGAGCTAATATCTGCTAAAAGGTAGAATAAACGGAGACATTATTTTAAAAATTCTCTCCGTTATATACACACAAATACACACGTCAGTTTGGATTGCCAAGTGGTCAATATTATATCAATGATAAGTGAGTTCAATTTTTTAAAAATAGTTTTGTATTATAACTTTGTGTTATATATATTTTATTTGAATGAAGAGAGAAACACACATACATATAATTCATAATCACATACATATAATTGAATTATATATCTTCCGTATTATTTCAACATTGAATTTAATAAATAATATGCTTATTTTTTCTTTCCTTTCCTTAATAATAAAATGTAATAATCTTTGTGTCTACAAAAATCTAGATTATAAATATTCTGTCACTAAAAGTATGAAATGTAGTAAAAAAAACTTGATATATTATGTTAATTAAGAGCATCCTTTTTTTTTGTACATAAAAAATTATTGATAGTAATATCACTCAATAGAGATAGCATTCTAGAGTTAATAAAGAAATTATAACGTATAAAATAAAAGAAATAGTCGGATTTATTATATCCATAGTGACACCGAAGGGTGCTAATCTCTAATTTATCTCGTTCGATTCATTGATTCCCGCGCTGCTCTTTCGTGACGTTTAAATAATTTTCACGAGAGTATTACTCGTGAGTGAAGGAATGACGGACACCGTATAAGGGATGAGCCACCGATTCGATCGATTTCATGAGCTGATCGTCTTCACGAGTAAGTAGTCAATTAGAACTCTCGCGAGCCAATCGCGCGTCGGCATGCATCCGAAATCGTTCGAACTTGTTCGCGATTCGCTCCGACGCGCTAACGAGAAATGGTTATTAAATTGCAAATCGTCCACATCCGCTTCTACGAACAACGGGCCGCCTTATGCGTCACTGCGACACCACCATAGTGCATATAGAGTTTAGCGCAGATATTGACAAGAATAATCGTTCCTCTACATAGAAAGGATGATTTTGCTCGAGCTATTTTGCTACTTATCTAGATATTTTGTACAGATTTGAAAATCATTTGGTTGAATCAAAAGAATTATGTAGGTCGCCCAAACTGGTTGCTGGAATGTGAAAAGTTTGCAACGTTACTCGTGCTTGAGATTCCTGCATTATTTTGTTTTAACAAAATTAGTTTCAGATCTATAAATTTTTAGATACCAAAATCGTTCTTTCCATGTATGCATAAAAGTTATAATTATCAATACCAATAATAATGAATTACGCCAAGAATTGATCGACATTAAATGTGTATATATGTATAACATCTCCAGTTGGTTTGTCCTCTTGTTTTAGCTGACGTCTTACATTTGATTGTGAATTTATTGTTGACTCGATTCGAAAGCTCTTTGTATGACTCGATGGAGTATTACATTCTTCCTAGTTTCAAGAAACGTGCTTTGCACTCTCACGGAAATTCTCTCTCACTACAAACTGTATATTACATTCTGCAAGTTTATAAAGTTCAAAGTTGGTCAGAAAATTGGGAGTCGATCGATAAAGATATACCGACTATTCCAGTTTGGAACATCGATTTACATTTGTTTGATTATTAATAAGGTGTTATATCTAATTTCGTATAATATTACTAATAATCGATGATACGTTCCAACAATGATTCTAATCTAGATTCTATAAATTAAATATCTATAAATCTATAAATTAGTAATTAAATATCTAAATTAGTATCCTTAGAAAAAAGTGTTTCACTAGTGATAACTATTCAGAAACTAATGGTATTTCATCAATAATTGATGGATATCATCAGTTATTAAATAGTTAAATAAAATATTGAAACACTTTTTCTTTAAATATCTATAAATCTAAAAATTAGTAATCAAAAGAGTAAAAAAATAGAATACTAATTTTTCTGTGACTCTCCTAATCTTTAAGTAAAACTTTATTGTTTTGCCTTACTATTTGCTTATTAAAGTTTCTTTCTAATATTTTTCAACGACTTACGAAAACTTATAGAATGATATTTCGAACATTATTGACAAGAATAAAATGCATACCCGACACATTGTGTAATATCTGCACATGCGTGCAAAGTTGCAAATTATGCAAAATGTAAAAGCTGCATACAAAAGCAGAGTTTTAAAAACATTCACAATTCTCTTTCTATGCTAGAAATTATTTCAAAACAAATAATACAGTTTTCGCGTATCTACATATTTATGTAAAATTTTAATAAAATAATTACACAATAAAATTTTTGAACACGCATGTAATATTGTGTATAAATGTAATCATTTTTGCGAACGCACATAAACACGTAAACATTATGTATTATATAAATTATTATATAATGAACTTTACATAAATCATTACGTAAAACAAATACATAAATATGAAAATTCTGTCATTAAGTTTTTATTATTACATATACATATGCACATTCGTTCGTTAATTAGTAAAGTAATTTTCTGCGCCGCGACGCGATGCATCGTGAGGTTCGCCGCTGTTTATGAGTTGCCGCCGCTCTTGCGAGCTCGCGAGCGTGACGTGAAGTAAGTTACAGGACGGTAGGCGGTGTGCCAGTCTACTACTAATCGTCCGCGACGTCACGGCACTGTTCGCGTTTGCTTTTTTAGAGCAATTATTTCAATGCGCCGCGGCGTGCAATGATTTTGCACTCGTGGGCGCTCGGCGATCGATGCCACGCGTGTCCGTCCGGCCCGAAATGCGAGTGGGCGTAAAGTCGCCGCCGGGCTTGACGGAATTGCTGTGCGCCGTAGATAACCTAGAAGAATGATGGTGATGCCGTCGCGTCGGCGATACGTGACCGTGTCGTAAGATGGGTATCGCGTAGGATATCATTATGAGTTGCGCGTGCCATTTAATCTGATCTGATCGCGACGTGGAATTATAGTGAGATCGCCGATCGCGTGGGATTTGGTTCGCGCGGCTTATAGGTTATCCCAAGTCGACTGGAGAATCGACCGAATCGTCGTCATAGATTCGTAGTACCTATTTGCACGATCTGTCATTGCGTCGTTGTGTGCACCATCGATAAAATTTTGTCGACGAATTTATATATCGTCCCGATCCATCATGCATCTTGTGAGGATCGAGCTCTTTCTATCAATAGCTACCTTCTGTCTTAGTTTCGAACAGGTGATAACTTTTCTTCGCGAGAGTTCACTTTTCATCTAAATTTCTGAATTTTTTTCTGTTTAATTTTATTGGAATGGAGAGAATTGTGTAATATCACAGATATGCGTTTATCGAGATGATGTGTCACTATGATAACAAGTGTTCTCTTAGTAACATATGTAATTCCTTTTTAAATTTTTGTTAAGTTTATTATTTAAATATTCCTTAAATTTAGTAGTAAAATATTTTTCCTGACTTTTGTTGTAAATATATTTTTGCCATTTTTAATGAAAAATTATTTATAATTGACACGTAGAATCTTTGTTTTGTTACAGCAATATGAAAGAACCGGTATGATTATATCCTGGAGAAATTTCTGAGATAATATAGTAACTGTTACAATGTGTTTGTGACTGAATATAGACCTTTTATATTGGAGTAAATAATGCTTAGAACTATCATATATCTTTGTATAACCTGACTGTATTGAAAATGCAAGCCAAGAAACGCTATCTATTATTATTTGTAACATGTGCGTTTCTTGGTTATTGCTATTTCGGTGGATATCGTTTAAAAAGCGAAAAATGGACAGGCAGATCTCAGTTGCCTTATGAGCGATTGCCTTCATATTTAAGTCTAAATGAAGAGTTCTATGACAAAGATTTAAAGACATCCAGCGGGGCTTTGGTCATGTCTCAGCGTACACGATATTGCCGCATGGAAACTTGCTTCGACTTTACAAGATGTAAGCAAGGTTTCACTGTGTATGTTTACCCAGTCGAGGATGTGATAAGTCCACTATACCAAAAAATATTAAATGTTATCACGGAGTCGAGATATTACACGTCGGACCCAGCACGGGCATGTATATTTGTCTTAGCCCTGGATACGTTAGATAGAGATCCCTTATCGACTGAATTTGTACACAATCTTCCCTTGAAATTATTACACCTGCCATATTGGAATAACGGAAGGAATCATCTGATATTTAACTTATATTCTGGTACGTGGCCCGATTATGCTGAAGAATCGCTGGCTTTCGACGTGGGTTATGCCATGCTTGCTAAGGCCAGTATGTCCATTTTTAAACACAGACCTGACTTTGATGTGTCAATACCTCTGTTTGGCAAACAACATTCGGAACGTGGTGGAGAATCCGGCCAAGCGTTAGAAAATAATTTTCCTAATAATAAAAAGTATGTGGCAGCTTTTAAGGGAAAACGATATGTACATGGCATTGGATCCGAGACAAGAAACGCTCTCTATCATCTGCATAATGGTAAAGATTTGGTGTTTGTTACAACTTGCCGTCATGGGAAGACTTGGAGAGAATTCCAAGACGAACATTGTCAGCAGGATAATCAAGAATATGATACGTAAGTAGCAAAAATGTTGAAATTGTTTGAATCATATGGACATTATTCAAAATATAATTGCTAATATTTTTCATTTTGCAGATATGACTATGAAATTTTATTAATGAACGCTACGTTTTGTCTGGTTCCACGAGGACGACGATTAGGTAGCTTTCGGTTTCTAGAAGCCCTGAGATCGGGATGTATTCCAGTCATTTTAAGTAATGGTTGGGCTCTTCCCTTTCATGAACGTATTGATTGGAATCAGGCTGTAATATTTTCTGACGAGAGATTGTTACTCCAAGTAAGGAACATAAATGCATATTTTGAATTAATTTCACTGTTACTTTGTTTTAAAGTGATGATTAAATTTTATGAATTTTACAGATTCCAGATATATTACGATCCGTGTCCAATGTACAAATCCTTAAACTGCGGCAACAAACACAATTTTTATGGGAAAGATATTTTTCCTCTATTGAAAAAATTGTATTTACTGTGTTCGAGGTAATTGCCTATACTTATACTATGAGCTATCAGAACCTTATTTTCAGTTTTTCGTTAATTGTAATTATCAATTTAGAATATTCGCGAGCGTTTACCATGGGAAGGTGCGCGGGAGAGAATCGTTTGGAATACTAGTCCTGGAGCATTGGCGATTTTGCCACAATTCACTGATAGCCAGCAAGAACTTCCCTTTTCGAACAGTAATCCTGGTAACACTTTCACTGCCATAATCTATTCGCAATTGGGATCCACCGCCGTACTTTATCGTTTACTTAGGAGTCTCGCGAAAAGCAAGTACCTAGATAAGGTAAGCTCATTTATTGTTAATTTCTTATTATTTCTGTTTGTTATGCATTTTGCGATATATCTTTGTGCTAACAAATTATTTTGTTTAAGATAATACTTATGTGGAACTCGGACATTCCGGTGCCAAGAAAACCACGTTGGCAAGGTATCAGAGCGTCAATTCACGTTGTCGCGGTTGACGGCATATCTCAACGTTTTTATCCTCATCCGTTAATCAAAACTAGTGCCATATTGTCACTCGACGAGGATGCCACTCTAAATACCGATGAAATTGACTTCGCTTTTATGGTTTGGCGGTCATTTCCCGATCGAATAGTAGGGTATCCAGCGAGGTCTCACTATTGGGATGACTCAAAGGTAGGTATTATGCAGTCTGCGTTAAGTAATTTCCGTCCAGTCTGTAACTGTTTCATAATCGAGCTAATCTGGGTTTTATGTACGTAGCGTTCCTGGGGTTATACCAGTAAGTGGACAAACGACTACAGTATCATTCTCACCGGTGCCGCTTTTTACCACCGCTATTATAATACTCTATATACCGAGTTATTAAGCTCGACTCTCCATAAGACCGTGGAGCAGTCGCAGAATTGCGAGGATATACTCATGAATTTTCTGGTGAGTCACGTAACTCGAAGGCCGCCTATCAAAGTGACGCAGCGCAAATTGTACAAAGATACCACGGTAGCTGGAATTAGGTAGGTATCGTTGAGACCATATATACGATATCATTATCGATTTCTGACTCACGTGGGATTTCAGATCGCCGTGGAACGACCCGGATCATTTCATACAGCGACAAACATGCATGAACACATTTGTCGCTGTCTTCGGGTATATGCCATTGTTGCGATCTAACATGCGATTGGACCCCGTTCTGTTCAAAGATTCCGTGAGCAATTTGCGCAAGAAGTATAGGCAAATTGAACTAGTTAGTAATTAGAATTGTACACACTGCTCGATTACGCATGATTATTTAATTTTTTAAGCGCGCCAAATAACGCAAAATCTTTGCGTACGATACTAGGTCTATTTTTTTAGCGCACTTACGATAAAAGTTGAGTCAAAAAAGTTATGTATGTACATAATGTTAGAAAATGAAAAAGGAAAGAGCGAAATAATATGAACAAGTGCAATAAATATAGCTAAAAAAACAGATCTACCGTCTTTGCCGTGCGAATGTGCATATACAATTGTACGGGACACGTTTGCCCGTTTGCGTGCTATGCCATATTAGGCTATCGGTATTGTCGGGCAGCAAATCAAAGTCCGTTATCCAGGAGATGTACGGTGATATCCCTGCGATTTATTTGCTAGTAATTTTGTACAAATTGTAGAATCGTAACGACGCCGTTTCAATTTGACGATATCTTGCGCAGCTATTATTAACTGCAGGCATTTAATTGATGTACATACAAATTATTTCGTAATTATTAAAAAGAAAAAGTTGTTTAAGAAATATTTGAATTTTTCATATATTACATTGAAATCGTTTGAACGTTTGATGTAAAAAGAGATAGAAAAATCAAATTTTTCTTACGCGCGTGTTTTTTCATACGTAATTTATCTTGCAGCTAAAAAGGAAAATAGAAGCAAAAAAGGTATCATATTTGTATGTATAACAATATTTTTAATCATAGAGATTTGCGAATGTTTTTCTATTTGAATAAATGTATTTCATGTAATTCTTCTTAGATTCGGGATACGTAAGAAATCTGTAAAATTTTAAGGCGGACTTCGTCAAGTGCTTTGATAGTAAGGACGAGAAAGTCGATGTTTATATTGAGGCGAAGTGCAAGCAAGATCTGTTTATATTTAAAATGATTGTAAAGATGTTAGAGTTTAATGCGATTATCAATTTTTCTTGCTATCAAATAATTTTAATTTAATACGATATAATTTTAAGCGTCGCCTTACTAACCCTTTTCCCTTTTTACCCTTTTTATCTCTTTTTAAAATATATATATCACATATTTAAAGTTGATAAAATTTTATATCCGAAGAGATTCTGTCAATTTATCTAATCATGCACAATTATTTATGTGCATACTATTGCGTACGCTGCATTTTAATGAGTAATCACGTTCTACTGATCGCATTGGTTCACGAGTGCATTTAATGAATCTGACCAGCATGTCTATTCAGTTCAACATATTTATTCGAATACTGCCGAGTTCTCAGGAACATGCTTGAAAAACAAGAAAAAAAAAGAAATTTTCTTTATCAAGGCGTCGCAACAATATCTAGTCGTTTACACCGATATATTGTTACATAATGAGAAAGATAATTTGTAATCCCCTCGGTTAAAAGGATTGTATAATAATGTGGCATCTGCATGTGTCTTGAAAACGGAAAGTTATTTATATATGTGGTATGTTTTTTTTTTCTATTGTGCGTTCCGTAATCATTTTAGAGAAATATTGAAAAGCTCCATAATTTTTATGCACACTATATTTCTGCAACTTGAGGAAGTATGCTTATGTTAGAATCAAAAGCGACTGCGAGTTAATTGAAATTTTTATTGTTACCCAGAATTTCGTGTTGTCATTAATTCCAATGATTGATCTACTTTACGATTTTCCTTGAGTTGCATTAATTGATAAATGTAAATTAGTATCTGGGTGTATATAGAAACTGGTAGGATAATCTCTATCCTTTAATTGCTCGGCGAACAATCCTAATCAAATATGTTCCAATCGTTACCGGTCACTGAAGGCAAGCGTAATTCTTCGTACAAAGAAAAAAAGTCCTATGCAGTGACCATAGATATTTTGATTCTATCCGATACGAAGTGATGGTTCCGATCTGTTAAACATTTTCCATATAATCGTATTGCGGAAAAAAAATAATGTAAGGTAATAAGATATAGTATTAGTCATTTTATATGGGGGAAAAAAATAAACTGTTTTGTACAAAAAGAAACGCTATTTGAAGATAACATAATTATTTTTATTGATCATTCAGTAGTAGATCCCGTGATGTGATTATAGATCTTACTAATTTTGGGAGGACGTTGATTCATCCTCTAAAATATAAAAAACATAGTATATATTTAAAGAAATAATATTAATCATTTTCATTTATACCGTAATGAACGATTATAACTCCGTATAATAATTATCTGATTGTAACTTATAATTGTTATCTGTATCATACAATATAACAGGAAAAACATAAGCATGGTCTAAATCTTAAGCAGTAAACGAATCATTTTTAAAACTCGTGGCCAATCAGAACCGCGAGTTTTAAAATAGTTGCCTCGACTGTAATTGGCCAATTCGCTTACTGCTACGTTCAGTCACTTCACTGCTTACGTTTTTCCGCGCTGTCATTCTTCGAGCTTTCATTATCGGTAATCCATAGTTTCCTTCTGCAACGAGCAAGGATTCTATCTTCTTTTTAAAAAGAAACTATTCTAACAGGAAACTGGCTTCATCACGTAGATTGAAATGCATCGCCTCGTCATCGCGCAGCCCCTTTGCTACATGAAACTGAGAACGGATTCGGGGTTAAAATGCAGTGCGACGTTGAAAGAAAAGCTCGAGCGACGCAGATTTTGACCGTCGAAGACGACCAGTGTCCACCATCTGGTCCCCACTCCATCCCTGATGATCGCAAACGTCTATCGCACTGATGAGGTGGTGGGCAACGCGCGCGGTGGTGGGTATAGCACCAAGGCTCCCTTCTTTGTTGCTTGCTCTGCTAGAAAGGTGACTATGCCATGAAGACGGGCGGCATCGTGCACGCCTCGCGTATATACTCGCAGTCACCTTTCTCTCCTCGTGACCGTAGCATATGTTCTGCGACGTCCATGGCGCATTCGCGGTTCTGAACAACGGCGCATTGCTGCTGTGGCTCTTGTAGGCTCGCTTGTCGGAAGGAAAAGGAAGAGGAAGAGAAAAAAAACGGAGATTCGGAGTGACGATCGACCCGCGCGAGGTCAGTTCGCGGGTAACCGAGTCCGGTGGATCCGGAGACACCGAGGACTCGAACGAATTTTGAAATCCCCGCGCTGATTTCGCCTCCCTTCGGTACGGTCGGGGTGTGTGAAAGTCCGCGTGAAGAGGAGAAGAGGATAATAGCCGCAATCGCCCCTTCGTCTTCGACCGATACCACCGATATCACGTCGTGATTCCTACGTCAGCGACCAACGACCACGAGGGAAGATGATAATCGTGAGCAGCGTGCTGCTGATCCTGGCGGTCGTGTCGAGAGTGGGTGAGTTTACCTGACTCATTAATCGTTGCGCATCTCCTCCTCCTCTTTACTGAGGATGTACATTTAAAAACCACACATGAACTTGGTCAAGTTAACTAATTTTATACGTCCGAAGTTATTGAATGTCGCACTTTGTCTCTCTTTTGTGGATGGTCTTCGATACACAAATTCAAAACACAAATGTCATTGCACTTTGCCTCTTATTATATAATTTTTAATATTCAAAATTTAACAAGTTCATAATTAATGAATTGATCACCGAATTAAAAATTTTACTCTTAGTGTCCAGTCGCGTTAAAATCATCCGTTGATATCCTTTGAAGCGATTTTTTTACAGAAATCTTTTATAAGAATTTTATTCTTACCAAGATTAAAAATATTAATAGAATATTTCAATCTGTCATTTCGCTCGACGGTAAACTCTAAAAAATTCGGTGTGAATTTAACAATGCACTGAAAAAAAAATTAAATATATATTATATTTGAATATTTCTAAGTAAATGTTAAACATATATTTATTTGATATAAAAACTCAATTAATTTAATTATCATTTTTTATTGAGTAAATATTCTGAGATTATGCTTTATACTATTTAAAGAAATATGAATCAAAATTTAGTATTTTTTTTTTCAGTATGCGTTATATAATTCTCACAGTTGTTAATATCAAAACATGATGTGAGTTTTACATAAATATACTTCCGGTATAAATACCAGGGATCATAAATCCCTATCACGTCGATGTAGTATTACAGCAATACGGTGAGAATTATGTACCACATAGTGTTAAAACCACACCGATATTTTTTAGAGTACAGGTAATCGTAACGAATAAGGAATATTGCAGATCAACCGGACGGAGAATTGATTGCGCGGTCTCGCGCGACAGGACAATTTATTGAGACAAAGTTTTTTCATTCGAGAAGGTCTGCGGCGCGGGAAAAGCTATCGCGATAGAACTCGCTGCTAACTCGAGCTGGAATCGCATGCTTGCTCGCTCGCTCGCTCGCTCGTATTAGCTGCGAAAATGTCAGTTTACGTAATGTCCGCGCCGTTGAATAACTGGCACACGCGGAAATCAAGCTATCGCGTCCGCCGATCCCCCGGGGTGCGCCCGAGGGTAGCGTTATATTCTCCAAGAGCTCGTTTCCCATCGCGCCTGACCCTTTGATTGACAGGAATGTCCCGCATGGACGACCGAATGCTGCGCACCGAAACGCACGAATACACTTTTCTTTCAAACCCGCGCTGTTACGGTGTCTTTCGAGCCGAGTTAATTACTCCAGGAGACTGATAATGTCGTATAAATAGTGTTATTTCGAGTAAATCTATATATATATGTATATATATATGTAAGATGGAGGTATTAGCGTAAAATTAATGAATATTAATTTCAGTGGGATGTTACTTAATTATTACTTTCGATTTGAATACATCAACTATAATTACACGGAACGGTTTTGCTGAAATATCTAAAAATTTAGCTAGAAATAGATCTGAAAATCGTTTTATTAAACTATGTAAAAATAATTATGTAGAACTGGTTGAATATCAACATTTTTTTTGCAGTATTGTTTATTTATGTTTGAATTCCTTACGTAATTATTTTGATGGCCCAACTGAATTATTTTTAGATTTGTATCTAACTAAATTCTTAGATATTTTAGCAAAATTAGTCTTTCCGTGTACGCAAGATTGACTTCTGTAATTTGAATATCTGTGTCTTTTTTTAAAATTTAAAACATAATTTCTTTAAAATAAATATTTCTTTCTATAAATTTGTGCTTAGGATAAATTTTACAAATAAATCTCTGTATGTAGAGACAAAGTAATATCAAATGGAATGTTAGTTAATTAAAGTTTTATTAATGCATCTTCATACTTTACTGTCACTCGTCGTAAGTCACTCGAGTCCAAGAAAAATGGTAAGAGCAAACGATTCATTATAATTATCTCGTTTATGAGATTTACGATATCTGAGTGAAAAATCTTGAGTGTGTGGAACGAGTGCGTGCATGTGTGTGCCGCTTTGTTTGTGTTTGCGAGTAATTAAACGTGCCTACATAATACATAATTATCCGCGAGAGGTTTCTTCCCTGAAGAAACGTTCCCGCGACACAGAGACGGTTTAACATTCCCAAATGCAGAAATCTCCCGCGGGCGGTACTGCACGTTCGTTTCTTACTTTCGGGGAGGGAGGAGAAGCCTTTTGCAATCCGGTAGCACGGTAGGTCGGTTTCGCATGCGAAAAGACCGATTTGCGAAACTTCGCCGGAGCAGTGGCCGAGCTTGGATAGAGTCGAGCGCTCCGGTGAATATTTCATTGAAAAGCCTTGCGAAACGGCGAGTCTCTCGGGAAATTTGTGGTATATTCGGGGAAAATTTTGTCATCAGAAGATCTTGTTTGGAAAGCCCCGATTTATTTATTAAAACGAAAAAAAAAATATATATAAGTCGAAAATATCGAAGTAGAGAAGTTAATCGCTGCTATTTGGCTGATTGCAGCACAAAGCAGACGAAACTTTGTTGAAAATTAATAATTGCGCAATTGTTAAACAATGATGCGTGTCAATTCGATGGATAAGATTTACAACTTTGATTGCTTAACGGTTATTTTTTTATGTACATATAAGTATAAACTTTAGTATTAAATGAGCGGCTACCAATTGACTAAACAATTAGGAGGTTTTCAAGTAGTAAAACGATTGCCTGAAGCAACCGATTAGTACTCCTGCTAGTAAATCCGCTTATGCCTGTCGATTTAGTTTACGTAATAACATTACAAGTGGCAACTACTAAGAGTATCGTCGGAGACTCCAATCGCATCTTCGCTCGTGTATTCTCATCAAAGAATCGCGCCGTTCCATCTTACCGACGAGTGTAGTTGTGCCAAACGGAGCTTCTCGCAGGTTTCTCGCGAAACAGAATCAGTCTGCACGATTTTGCGAAATCCGAAAGTGACCATAACGCTGTCGTGATCCACGTCAGTCTCGGTCGCGTATCTGGCCGGATCAGATATGAAACAGAATTCATCATTCGGCGAAGCGGGCGCGACGTGGATCCGAACAAAGGAGAATGCTTTAATCGAACGGTATTGTTGCTATATTTCGGTAACCACAACGACCTGGCTCGGCGTGGAAATGGTCCCTTTGCGAAATCCACCCGGAGGTGCTCGATTGCACCGTGTACACCGCAGGCGGGCAGGCGGACGATGGCGTTCGGCAACGGGAAGGAGATGCAATCAGAAATCTGTTCCCATCGGTTAACGAGACGGCTGTCGGAGACAAGGGGGAGACGTGTATCCGCCGTCGCGAGAGAGATCGCGACGCGTTAAGATGAAAGATAATAAAAAAGAAATACCGATCTCTTCGCAAGAGGAGACTCGCGGATACATGCAATCGACCGTCGCGCGTTAGGTTGTTGTTCGCGTTCCGTTCTTCCGTAATACGTTTGCGTCCACAAACGTTAATCGAAGATTGCAAACGCGTCAGTTTTCCTAGGTGTCTCAAGGCTCTCAAGTCCGTTGTATTACGAGATTGATGATTACGCTGACAGACGGTGACCTTTTTCTCTCGCGTGAATAGGATATTATGGAA
>Ga0157363_1003126_pt1 | contig 14841 bp, 10 predicted proteins | sample AttsexASBM1_FD_111477 | JGI IMG/M metagenome (GOLD analysis project Ga0157363, IMG submission 111477) | Fungus gardens microbial communities from leaf cutter ant in Ribeirão Preto, State of São Paulo, Brazil - Atta sexdens ASBM1 | ecosystem: Host-associated > Fungi > Mycelium > Unclassified ...
AAAAAAAAGCGGGGCAAGCCCCGCTTTTCTAAGCCAATATTAAAACTGACCTCAGTGCTTGGTGCGCCGTGTCGTGTGGCGCGTAGTCGTCTTTTTGGTAGATTCTTTCGCCTTTGGTGCCGTCACTGCGGGCTGTGGCGTGTGTACAACCACCCCCGTGGCATCTACGACGGCGTTCACGACAAGATGGGTGCGAGGCTTGCCGCCGCCCGGGATCAGGTCTGCAGTGAAGGTGTCTGTGCCAGCATAAGCGGTTGCCGGCGTGTAATCCACGTAGGTGTGGCCGTCATAGTTATACAGGAACGCCTTGCCGTGGACCGGGCCCGGATTCACACCGAAGGAGGCGTAGTTGCCGCCCGTTGGCTGCTGGATAGAGATCGCACACAGACCATCATCACTGCGAACCGTCATCGAGACACTCATGGTGCCGTCCTTGGCCGTGGTCACTGGCGTTACGTGGCACAGTGCGGAGACCTTCTGGTATCCAAACGGGTTGGGCGCAACGGAGCGCTGTACGATCGGGGTCTGAGCGCAACCGGACAGAAGCAGGGACGCAGCGAACACTGCTCCCAGAGTAATGGCAGAACCTTGCAGACGCACGGTCAACTCCTGGCATGTCAAAACAGGAAAATACCGCAATCTGCGGCGAATCAAGGTCTCGATGTAGAACAGGTCAAGGCGGGACGGAAGACAGGGAAGAGCCACATCAGCCGTTTGGAGCAATTTATGTGCACCTGAGGCGATAAAATTCTGCAGAGGTTATTTCCGCCCATTTTCCGCCACGAAATTATGTTGCAGGTTAGGGGCTTGCTGCACGATTTTCACATTGAAAATCATCTTGGGCCGAACATTCGGCTGCGCTACCTTATCTGCCTGTTCTGGCCGGTTGGTCCGGTCACCTGGAGTCTGTCGATGCCTTTCATGTTCCGTCGCCCTTTGGCCAGCCTGCTCGGGGCCGGCTTTGCATGCGCTAGCCTTCTGGCCGTTACTCCTCTCTCCGTCCAGGCGGCAGAGTGCGGTAACTCTCCAGCTCACGAGGCGTTCAATGTCGAGGGCCTGAAGTCTGAACTGATGGTCACGGCACTCTCCTGCCAGACCCAGGACCGCTACAATGCGTTTGTCGCGAAGTTCCACCCAGCTCTGAATGATGCCGAAACACGCCTGAACAACTATTTCCACACGACATACGGCCGTCGTGCACAGGCCGAGCATGATGACTACATCACCCAGCTCGCCGATATTCAGTCTCTCGGCGGCCTGAAATCCGGAACGGTGTTCTGCACGCAGCGTACGGCCATGTTTGATGAGGTTGAGGCGCTGGAAACGGTTTCTGACCTGTCTCACTACGCAGAAGCCAAAGACGTTGCTCAGCCTGCCTCTTATGAGAGCTGTGCTGCCCCTGAGACCGTGGATCGTCATTCCCGTCATGGCACGGCGGCGCGTCGTACAAAGACGGCCCCTCGTCGCGCTACGCACCGTTCCTGATATTGAAAAGGCTGCCCCGCCGCAGAGCGTTTGCTTGACGTTCCGTGACTGGGCAGCGACAACGCCTTCATGAGCGATCTGTTCGATTCGGATAAGTCAGGCGGTAAAAAAGTACCAGGAGGTCGCAAGGGCGCGACTCCGGAGTATGGTGCACAGGACATTGAAGTTCTGGAGGGGCTGGAGCCCGTCCGGCGCCGTCCGGGGATGTATATCGGCGGTACGGACGATAACGCTTACCATCACCTCGCTTCAGAAATTCTGGACAACGCCATGGATGAAGCCGTGGCGGGCCATGCAACCAGCATAGAAATGCGCCTCGAAGGCTCACGCACCCTGATGGTGCGTGACAATGGCCGAGGCATCCCGACGGACCCTCATCCGAAATTTCCAGACAAATCAGCGCTCGAAGTTATTTTCACGACGCTTCATGCGGGCGGAAAATTCTCGGGCAAGGCTTATGATACATCGGGCGGCTTGCATGGCGTTGGCAGCTCTGTCGTCAATGCGCTGTCTGAAAAGCTCGAAGTTGAAGTTGCTCGTGACCGGCTTCTGTATCGCCAGGACTTCGCGCGGGGCATCCCGCTCGGACCACTGGCAGAAATCGGCAATGCACCGAATCGACGTGGCACGACGGTGCGGTTCACGCCGGACCCGGAAATTTTTGGGTCCCAGCATTTTTCTGCTGCCCGACTCTATCGTCTTTGCTGCTCAAAAGCAGCCCTGTTTCGTGGCGTGGCCATTCAATGGAAATGCGAAGCGTCCCTGATCAAGGCGGGCGACGAGACGCCAACTGAAGCGCTGATCCAGTTTCCTAACGGACTCGAAGACGCGCTCACCGCGGAACTCGGTGAAAAACCTGATCTGCTTTCGCCGCTCTGGGCAGGTGAAGCCGAGCTTCCGCTTGCGGCAGATGGTCGTACAGGCGGCAAGGTCGAGTGGGCAGTGGCGTTTCTCGAAAGTGGCAACGCAACTCTTTCGTCTTACTGCAACACGATCCCGACGCCGCAGGGTGGCACACATGAAGCAGGTTTCAGGGCTGCTCTTGTAAAGGGTTTCCGCACGTGGGGAGACCAGCGCAAGGTCAAGCGCGCGGCCGCGATCACCGCTGAAGATGTGATGGGCGCGATTGCCGCCAAACTATCGGTCTTTATCCGTGAGCCTCAATTCCAGGGTCAGACGAAAGATCGTCTGACAACGCAGGAAGCCACCCGACTTGTTGAAGGCGCGCTACGCGACCGGATTGATCACTGGCTGGGGGGCAATCCGCAGCAGGCTGACAATCTTCTGACATTCATTGTGGAGCGTGCCGAAGAACGGCTGCGTCGGCGCGAATCCAAGGATACCGCGCGCAAGAGCGCCACGCGTAAGCTGCGACTTCCGGGCAAGCTGACGGACTGCACCCGTGAAAATGCTTCTGAGACAGAAATTTTTCTGGTTGAGGGTGAATCGGCAGGCGGATCGGCACGTCAAGCGCGCGACCGCGAGACACAGGCTGTTCTCCCACTGCGAGGCAAGATCCTGAACGTGGCTTCGGCCACCGTGGACAAAATGCGTGCCAATCAGGAGCTGCGTGATCTGACCGAGGCTCTGGGCTGCGGAGTGGGGTCCACGTTCGACGTTTCGAAGCTGCGTTACGGACGCGTCATCATCATGACAGATGCTGACGTGGACGGTGCCCATATTGCTTCGCTGCTGATGACGTTCTTCTATCGCGAGATGCCAGACCTGATCCGTCATGGCCATCTGCACCTTGCACAGCCTCCTCTGTATCGCCTCACGCATGGTGCCAAAACAGTCTATGCGATGAATGATCAGGATCGGGAGCGACGCATAAAGACAGAGTTCAAGGCGAATGCGAAGGTTGAAGTTTCGCGCTTCAAAGGCCTTGGAGAAATGCCGGTAACGGATCTTAAGCAGACAACCATGGACCCGGCCCGTCGCACGCTTCTACGGGTTGTGGCGCTTCCGGAAGACCGACATACGACCAATGAGCGCGTTGAGAGCCTGATGGGTCGCAAGCCGGAACTGCGTTTCCGTTTCATTCAGGAACATGCCCGTTCCGTCGAAGATCTTGACGTCTGAGCGTGCCTGCATCTGGACAGACCGCAGAACGCAATAGCCATCTCAAGGCTGTGGGGTTTCTGATAGGAGGGATATCGTCCTTCCAGATCGGCGCTACGGTGGCAAAGGGGCTGTTTCCCCTCTTTGGTCCGACGGGCATGGTGGGCCTGCGCGTGGGGCTTGCGGCACTCATCCTGTTGGCCATCTGGCGGCCAACGCGATCTGGAATTACCGTTCAGTCCTTGAAGCTTCTGCTGCCCTATGGTGCGTCCATGGCAGTCATGAATTTCTGCTTCTACGTAGCACTCACGCAGCTGCCTTTAGGTATCGTCGTTGCGCTTGAGTTCACAGGCCCGCTTACGCTGGCACTGGCAGGATCTCGCAGGTGGCTTGATCTCTGTTGGGCGCTCTTCGTGGTTCTGGGGCTCTATCTTCTGCTTCGCCCTGAGACCATGGCTGCCGGTACGATGCACTCGTTCGACCTGTTCGGTGTAGCGGCGGCTTTGCTGAGCGGATGTGGCTGGATTGTCTATATCCTTACGGGCACCAGGATCGGGCGCATGTTTGACGCCGGCCACGCTACCACACTTGGCATGACAACGGCTGGCGTCCTGCTGCTTCCTTGGCTCATCCCCGTCATCCCTACGGCCATCATGCATCCCTGGCAGGGCGGGATGGCGATCAGCGTGGCGGTTCTTTCGTCCGCAGTGCCGTATATTCTGGACATGCTTGCCATGCGACGGCTGAGCCCGCGTGATCTGGGTATCCTTCTGAGCATGGAGCCTATGCTCGGCGCCATTTCGGGCCTTATTCTGCTGCATGAAGCACTTTCGATTGCGCGATGGATTGGTGTGCTTTGCATTGTCATTGCGTCGGCTGGGAATGTTCTGACGCGCCAGAAAGCCATTGCGCACTGATTCGGAGCGTATTCGAAGGAAAATTTATGCGCGTTTCAGGATAAAATTCTGAAATTCACAGCAGAATTTTTCTGGTATCTGTAACATTGAGTGCATGCCAGTTACATTTCGCAAACTCTCTAAAATTGCTGTGTATTCCTTAAAGTCGTGCCCGCACGCCCAAGGCCATCGCCGCGTTTTGGAAAATCACTGAAAATTTCAGGAAATTATTTGTCATGGCGACAAGGCTGACAGGAACTGTGCTGCACCTATAAATGAGAATAATTCTCATTTTCGGATACGCATAATGCATCTTCAGGGTAGGCTGTTACTTTTGGCGGGAATCTCCATGCTGGGTTCGAATGCTGTGCATGCGCAAACAAAACGTTCCGAAGATGCTCAGGAACCTCATAGCGTAACAGTCCCCAAGACCCAGACGCCCAGAAAAACAATGGAGCGTATCAGGGTTCACGCAGACCCACGCTCTTACGCGTCCGACAGGAGTTCAGTCGGGGATAAAACACCCACGACCTATCTGCAGCAGACACAGACCGCCAATGTGGTCACCCATCAGGTCATTGAGGATATGTCTCCGCAGACGATGGAAGATTTGGCCAAATATGTGCCTGGCATTTCGATCGGCAACAATTTTGGTGGCACGCAGGATGATCTGATGAAACGCGGCTTTGGCGCCGTGGATGACGGATCGATCCTGCGCGACGGCATCCGAATGCCTATCGGCCGCAATTTCCAGCTTGCAACTACTGACAGGGTTGAGGTTCTGAAAGGCCCGGCTTCCCTGTTTTATGGAATGCAGGAGCCTGGTGGCGTTATCAATGTCATTACGAAGCGCCCACGTCAGACATGGGGCGGGGAAATCGGGACGACTTGGTCTTCTCTGGGAGGGGGCTATGGGCATTTTGATGTGGGTGGCCCGGTTTCGAAGAGCGGGGTCTCCTTCCGCCTGATCGGGCACTACAAGAACGAGAATTACTGGCGCAATTTCGGCTCCAACAAGGAAACACTTCTCGCGCCGTCATTGCGATACGCAAAGGGCCGCTTCGAGGGCAATGTTTCCTATGAGTGGGGAAAATACGACAACACCCTGGACCGCGGCGCAGTGTTCTCAAATGGCCACCCCGTCTCTGGCCCGGAACATCGCCTTGATGAAGTATGGGCTGCATCCTTCGGGCAGCGGCATCTTCTGGCCGCGACGGCACAATATCGGCTGGCTGATCATGATCGCGTGCGGGTTTCCGGGGGATGGAACCATGACAATTACCACGACCGTCAGGCTGATCCTTCTGCCTATAACGCAGTAAGTGGCATTCTCACACGACGTTACAGAAGCAATACCGGCACAATACGCGCCAACAGCTACTCTTCGATTGATTACATTTCAGATCATACCTTGTGGGGAATGAAGCATGATCTGGTCATTGGAGCGGATTACGAAAACAGGCGACAGGATCAGGGGGCGTTCATCGACGGGCCGCGCATGGGCGGATTTTATCCTTCCGCACCGCTTTATGGTGGCCTTCAACCTGTGGGGCCGGTCAACAATAGTAACAGTGACTGGCGACAGACCATCAACAGTGCGTCAGGTTATCTGAAGGACAATATCCATCTCGGCCATGGGCTGATTTTGGCACCTGGTCTGCGGTATCAGTGGTTCCATATCAATTATGGCGGGCAGAGACCCTACGTTCAGACAACAGATTCTTCTTATACGAAGCCCCTGCCCTTCGTGGCGCTGGTTTATCAGATCGGACAGCATGTCTCGCTCTATGGGGATTATTCCCAGTCCTTCACACCTAACCAGATCTCGACCGGATCTGTACTGGCGGGAGGTTATAAGCCAACACAGGGGCGGCAATTCGAGGCGGGTGCACGCTTCCAGAACCGTTTCCTGACCAGTGATATTGCGATCTACAATATTCACAAGAAGAACGTCCAGCAGACAGCAGGACTGGATGAAAACGGCAACACCATACAGAGACTGGCTGGGCTGGTCGGCTCAAAGGGACTGGAGTGGAGCGTGACCGGAAGGATTTCCAGACACTGGAAGATTCTGGGAAATTACGCCTACACCTACGCCCGCATCCTACGAGACACGCCGGAGGACAAAGGCAAGATCGTCGCCAACGTCGCCAAGCACACGGGCGGCGGCTATCTCACCTATCAGACAACGCTGCCATACCTGCACACAGACATGCGGATCGGCGCAGGAGCACGGTATGTAAGCCGTCGCCCCGGTGATCTGAACAATACGTTTTACATGCCCGGCTATGCGACGGTGGATGCCTTTGCATCATGGAAGACCGGGCATCTGCTTGGGCATCAGACTTCGTTGCAGGTCAATGCCGTCAACATCGCCAACAAAGCCTATTTCACATCAAGTGCCGGAACGCCGTTGCGCGTCTCGTGGGGACAGAGACGCACGGTGCATGTCGGGGTGGATGTAAGCCTTTAAACCGGCAGCGCAGCAAAACGGGTGGTCGTCAGACGCTTTCGGCGACCCAGTTGCGTTTTTTGGTTGCCTTACCGATGCCGGGATTGAAGCAGTTGCAAGGGTCCAGGCTGCGGTAATGCGCCAGCATCTCCTCAGGGGCATCGTAGAGGTGGCCGACATTATGTTCGGCCGGGTAGCGTGCACCTCGGGCGTCCAGACCGGGGAGCATGCTATGTTCGACCGCCATGGCGTCATGGCCTTTGCGAACCACGTAATCCTGATGCATTACGTGGCAGAAGAAGTGTCCGTAATAGAGTTTGACGATAATCTTCTCTTCAATTTCGGGCGGTAGCGTTTCAAACCACTCCCGATCATTGCGGCGCAGGGCAACATCAAGCGCGACGATATCCTGTGCTTCCTGCGGATGCACCGCACGATACCGGATCGCAGCCCCTGCCGCCGCAAAGCGGTGAAGGAAGGCGCGCTTCCCTTCGTCTGGTGTGCACTCGAACCAGTCTCCACCAGATTTCGCAAAAAATACTTCGAGCCATTCACGCACAGGCGCGGCCATTTCGGCTGAGACTTTCATCATGAGATGGTGTTCGAAGCGGTCACGATAATCGCACATCCGGCTCGGAAGCTGCTTTGGCAGAAAGCGACTGATGAACTGAAGAAGGACGTCACTCAGATTGGATGGCAGGAGCGGCAGACGCTGCATCGTAATGTCGATGCGTGATTTCCAGCCGAAGAACATCGGAAGGAAGCGTGTGCCCATCATGCGGATAATCGCGAAGGTGTCTTTGCCGTATGTCTCTGCGATATTGAATGCATCGCGATGAATGTATTCACCAGCGATTGGCAGTTCATCAAAGCGCGTCAGGATATGGCGGCGTAGGTCTTCGAGTTCATATGTATCGTTCGTCCCAATGTAGAAAACGGACGGATTTTTGTTGGCGGGGAAAGTGTCCAGACGCACGGCGAAAACCACAAGCTTTCCCGCGCAGCCAGCCGCTTCATGCCAGCGATGAGGATCGGCGTTAAAGCGGGCGGGCGTGGCGGCGTCCACATCACGGACGTGGGTTGCATAGCCGTCATCGTGACCGCGACCAGCGTGCCAGTCGATTGCGGCCTCTGGAATACGGCCTGCTTCAACATCTGCGAGGATTTCCTCGGGAGTTCCTGTGAAATGGATACCGAGGTGATTAACCAGTCTTAGCTGACCGTCTGGCCCTACCTGACCGAACAAGGCCATTTCGGTGAAGGCAGGGCCGCGCTGGACAAGGGCACCGCCTGAATTGTTACTGACGCCTCCAAGGACTGAAGCCCCGATGCAGGACGAGCCGATGACCGAATGCGGTTCACGCCCGATCTTGCCCAGTCGCTCTTCGAGCTCATGCAACGTAGCACCCGGAAGACAGACGACTTGCCTGCCTTCTCCGATCAGATGCACCGTTGCCATGCGCTGCGTGCTGATGAGCACGATTTCACGGTCATAATCATTGCCGTCTGGCGTAGACCCGCCGGTCAGGCCGGTATTGGCGGCCTGCATAATGACGATCTTGCCCGCATCCACGCAGGCCTGTGCCACGCGCCACAGTTCGATCAGACTGCCTGGCCTTACGACCGCCAGAACGTCTCCCATTCCAAAGCGATATCCTCGGCGGAACCTGTAGGTGGCGCTGGCCTTGGTCAGGACGTATTTGCGGCCTACGGCCTGCTGCAGCCTGTGAATGAAAGCGTTGTCCTTACTGCCAGCCGTCCGTGACGTTGTGTTTGTGGATGCTGTCATGGACGGCTCTTCTCTCTGGTGCGGTGCAGTGTTTGCACAATTTCTAGCACACAGGCGCGGAGATACATCCATCACGTCGTGCAGCATGAACAGGGCGGATATGCCCTGATGGCTAGAAACTATTTGACACGCCCAAAAAGGCGTTCGATTTCGTTTCTTGTCAGACGCAGCCAAGTCGGGCGCCCATGAGAGCATGTATTGGCGCGTGGAGTGCGCTCCATATCGCGCAAAAGCGCGTCCATTTCCTCGGGCTTGAGCCGACGCCCCGCCCGGATACTTCCATGACACGCCATCCGTGCGATCACAGCATCAAAGCGATTGGAAAGGCTATCTGTCTCATCTGCCGTGAGCGCTGGATCGTTGACCAATTCGTCTGCGACGTCTTTCAGAAGTGACTGAACATCCTTTGTTCCAAGCAATGCCGGAACAGAACGCAGCAGCACACTTCCCGCACCGAATGATTCAAGGTCGATGCCAAGTTTCGAGAGTTCACCCGAGCGCAGCAGAAGAGCCTCGGCCTCTCGTGCAGGCAGGTCGACAACTTCTGGAAGGAGCAGCGCCTGTGCACGAAGCGTCCCGGTTGCGAACTGATCCCGCAGACGTTCGTGCATCAGGCGTTCGTGAGCCGCGTGCTGATCCACAAGGATCAAATCACCATCTGGCGCCACGGCCAGAATATATGTGTCAAATACCTGTGCAACCGAGGCTCCCAGCGGAAAAGCGGGATCAAGAGCTTCTGGCTCAAGCGGGGCACGCGCGGCAGGCGCAAAGACGGTGTCCGTTTCAGCAAAACCCGGTCGAACACCGTCCGCAGAGGAAGGCACAGCCTCTGGCAGGACGAACTGGGCGGGCTTTTCCGGTCGTAACTCCGAGGCAGGTGCTGTTGAGAGCGCGGTATCCGAGCGTGAGGGATACGCTACGGAAGGACGTGAGGTGCGCGCAGCAAAGCTGGCATAGATGCCTCCACCGCCGCTGGAGCCATGCCCCAGAGCGCGGCCAAGACCACCGATAACCAGAGATTTGATATCGTTTTCGTCAGCAAAACGTAGTTCCGTTTTGGCGGGGTGCACATTCACATCCAACCGTTCAAGCGGGACGTTAAGATGCAGGGCCATAACCGGAAAGCGCCCCCGCTCAATCACAGGGCGATATGCGACACGAATAGCCGTTCGTAATACGGGATCAGTGACGGGACGATTATTAACCAGAATGAACTGACCGGAGCCTGTGGCCCGTGTGCGGGCCGGCCCACATGCGAAACCGGAGAGACGCACAGCACCGCGCTGCTCGTCGAGCGGGATCAGGGTGTCTGGTGTGACATCCAGAATAGAGGCTGCACGGGCAATCGGGCTTTGAGCGGGAAGGTCAAAAAGGGTTTTGTCATCCAGCGTCACGCGCATGGCACAATGTGGCGCGCACAGGGCCAGCCTGCGCATCACAGATTCTGCATGGCCACCTTCTACCCGTGCGCTTTTAAGAAATTTTCGCCGGACGGGTGTGGCGAAAAAGAGATCGGTGACGACAATGCGCGTGCCAATCGGGCCAGAAGCGGGTTGTGGAGGCGTGATGGCGCCACCTTCCACACGTAACAGCCAGGCGGTATCAGCGTCCGACGTGCGCGATGTAATGGCGAGACGGGCACTGGCACCGATGGATGGCAGCGCTTCTCCCCGAAAACCAAGCGTGCGGATCTGGACCAGTCGCTCATCCTGAAGTTTGGATGTGCAGTGGCGTTCGACTGCGAGTTCAAGTTCGGCGGGCGTCATGCCGCACCCGTTATCTGTCACATCGATCCGGTCCGTGCCGCCGCCACGCAGCGCGACGGAGATCCGTGTTGCACCTGCATCGATAGCGTTCTCGACAAGCTCCTTGAGAGCTGCTGCGGGACGCTCGATCACTTCACCAGCGGCGATCAGATCTATGACGTGACCTGATAGTCTGCGGATTGTTGGGCGGATGGAAAATTCAGACAACGGGCTGCCTCATGATCGCAACGGGCGGGAGACGACATGTTCCCCTCGCCCGGTCTGTCTGTGCGATCCGCCTGCTGGCGGGGAGAGCCAAAATCAGATCAGAAGATACCGAGGAAACCACCGGATGACTTGCCCTTGGCCGTCGGCGTGGCACCGGATGCTGTATTGCGGCCTAGTGCAGAATTTTCGCGGATGCGTCGATTTTCGGCAGTACCGTCCACAACGGAGCCTGCCCGACCACCGTTCCAGAACATCAGATTGTCTACGAAGCCCGCGCCTTCACTGCCGAGTTCGGCATTGTTTGGCGCCTTGGATGCTGTGTCGGCCTGTTCCACGAGCGCGCTCTGTCCCGAACTGGCGGTACCCTCCACCGGATGAAGGGCAGTGTCTGGCGAAAGGGTTTCCAGCGCCTGCATACGCGGGCTCTCGTCTGGGCGATGGGCGTCGCTCGCCCCCGGAAGACCGAGCTGCTCTGAGGGCGGCATGGACAGCGGAGCACGCGTCGTGACGGTATATTCGTCGGGCATGGCGCGCTCCATGCCGAATGCACGGGCAACGTCATTGCCTGAACAGCCAGACAGCATCAGGCCAACGGAGGCAAGCGCACCCATGTGCAGGCTGAGGCAGGTAGCGGAAGAACGAACACAACGCATGGAGGGCCCCTGGGACGCGATCATGATGGAAACAGTCCTACAATCCACGGCACTTCCCGGCAAGTTCCAGAAAGGCATGAATCAGGTCTGACGGGTCTGGCGGTCGACGAGAAAGGAGTCAATCAGCCAGACCACCACACCACAGACGATACCGGAATCGGCAACATTGAAAACATACCATGACCAGCCGAATGCATGGGCATGAAGAAAGTCCACCACCGCGCCATAGCGCAGGCGATCAATGACATTGCCGATGGCGCCACCGGCAATGGCGCCACAGGCCGCTGCGACAAGCGTCCGCCGTGTGCGGGTGAGCGTCCATAGCAGCAGACCAACCGCCCCCATGGAGATGGCACAAAAGACCCAGGGGCCTTTGGCGCCGAGGCCACCAAACATCCCGAACGTAACGGCATGGTTCCAGACCATCGTAAAGTTCAGGAATGGCAGGATCTGGACCGATCCCCGGTCCGGCAGGTGATAGTAATACAGGATCCAGTCTTTGCTGGCCTGATCAAGCACCAGCACGAGCACCAGAAGCGCCACACCAAGGACGATACGACTGGTGCGGCTCATTCCCTCTTGCCAGAGTGAAATCATGCGGACACCACACTGACGCAGCGTCGGCACAGATGCGTGTGTTCGGCGTTCTCGCCCACTTCCGGGAGAACCTTCCAGCAACGTGCGCATTTTTCACCGGGTGCGCGCTCGACCTGCGGCCCACCGTGAGGGGTTTCACCGGGCAACAGCTCAATTTCTGCGTGGGACGTGATGAGCAGTTCCGCCCAGTCCACAAGGCCGAACTGCTCGGCTTCTTCCTGCGACATTGGCAGCGTGACGCTGGCCTCAAGCGAGGAGCCGATAGTGCCGTCGCGGCGCGCGGTTTCGAGTTCTGTTGTTACCAGGCGACGATAGGCGCGGATATCGTCCCATTTCGCACCAAGCTCGGCATTATGCCATTCACCATCGGGCTCGAAGAACTGCTCCAGATGGACACTACCTTCGATTCCAAAACGATCCTGCCATGCTTCTTCAGCCGTGAAGACCAGAACAGGAGCGAGCCATGTGCAGAGAGCACGGTGCAGGATATCCAGAACAGTCCGGGCGGAGCGGCGCGTCAGGTCGGAGGTGTTGTCGCAATAGATCGCGTCCTTGCGGATGTCGAAATAGAACGCCGAGAGATCCGTTGTGCAGAATCCGTGCAATGCCGGGTACACGCCGACCCACTGATGCGTTTCAACGGCGCGGGCCACAAGGCCATGCAGTTCCGACAGGCGGTGCAGGATGTACTGCTCCAGTGGGGGCATGCTGGCATAGGGCACGGCTTCTACAGCGGTGTAACCGTCGAGCGCACCCAGCAGCCAGCGTAGTGTGTTGCGCAAACGGCGGTAGAGTTCGCCCTGCTGCTTCAGGATTTCGTTGCCGATACGCAGATCTTCGTTCGTATCTGAATTCAGTACCCACAGACGCAGGATATCTGCACCGAGCTTTTCGGTGACGTCTGAAGGCGCAATGACGTTCCCAAGGGACTTGGACATCTTGCGGCCCTGCTCGTCCAGAACGAAGCCGTTCGTCACGAGTGCCTTGTAGGGCGCCACGCCCATCGTGCCGACACTTTCCAGAAGGGAGGACTGGAACCAGCCACGATGCTGGTCAGAGCCTTCGAGATAGAGATCGGCAGGGAAGTTCATGCCTTCCTGATCGAGCACAAAGCGATGCGTCGAGCCACTTTCGAACCAGACGTCCACAATGTCGAACACCTGATCATAATCGGCAGGATCACGATCCGGGCCAAGGAAAACGGCTGGATCTGTGGAGTACCATGCGTCTGCACCATGTTCGCGTACGGTCTCGACAACGCGCTTCATGACGGCTGGATCACGGAGCACATCGCCTGAACGCTTCTCGACGAACACTGCGATCGGCACGCCCCAGGCACGCTGGCGCGAAATGCACCAGTCTGGACGCTGCTCGATCATCGAGGTCAGGCGACGGCGGGCCGCTGCGGGCACGAACGTAACGTTGTCGAGCGCCTTGAGGGATTTCTCACGCAGGTGGTTCTTGCCATTCATGGCGATGAACCATTGTGGCGTTGCACGGAAAATGACCGGCGCACGGGAGCGCCAGGAATGCGGGTAGGAATGCCTGATGGACCCACGGACCATCAGGCCCGTAGCGGGTGCGCCATCGTGCTCCGCGCTCTGGCGGGCTTCTGTCAGCAGGTCGCAGACAGGATCTGCAGCCTTGAAGACATGCACACCGGCCAGATGTGGAACCCACGGTGCATAGCGGCCATCGTCTTCCACCAGTTCGGGGACTTCGATGTCATTGGCGCGGCAGAGAACGAAATCGTCCTGACCATGGGATGGCGCCATATGGACGAGCCCGGTACCGGCATCCGTGGTGACGAACTCGCCTTGCAGCATGGGGACATCAAACTCGTATCCACGTCCACGCAGCGGGTGGGCACAGATCACACCTTCCAGCGCGCTACCGGGCAGGGTGTAGAGCGTGTGATACGCCGAAATTCCGGCCTCTGCACAGAATGGTGCAATACGCTCTTCAGCAATCAGAAGTCTGGCGCCCAGCGGCACGAGGCTGCTCTGGGTGACTTCATCAACGCGCAGAACGACGTAAGTGATGTCCGGACCACAGGCAAGCGCGCGGTTTGCCGGGATGGTCCACGGTGTCGTGGTCCAGATAACGGCAGACACACCTTCCAGGGCACGGGCGGGGGTCGGGTCTGTGATGACCGGGAATGCGACGTGGATCGTGGTAGAATCGACGTCGTGGTATTCGATTTCCGCTTCTGCAAGAGCCGTTTTTTCGACGGGGCTCCACATAATCGGGCGCAAGCCGCGGTAGAGGCTACCGTTCAGCAGGAACTTGCCGATTTCATCGACGATCTGAGCTTCGGACGAGAAATCCATGGTGACGTAGCGGTTCGCCCACTCGGCCTGAACGCCGAGCCGACGGAAATCAGCCGCCTGCTTCTCAACCCACTCGCCGGCATACTGGCGGCACTCGGCCCGGAACTGCAGCAGGGGCACGGCATCCTTGTCCTTGCCAGCCTTGCGATACTGTTCCTCGATCCGCCATTCGATGGGCAGTCCGTGGCAATCCCAGCCCGGCAGATAGCGGACCTGGAAGCCGGACATGCGGTGTGCGCGGTTGATGACGTCCTTCATTACCTTGTTAAGGGCATGGCCTGTGTGGACGTGGCCATTGGCGTATGGAGGGCCATCGTGAAGCGTGAAGACCGGGCGTCCTTTGCCAGATTCACGGATCTTGCCGTCCAGGTCCATGGCTGCCCAGCGGGCGAGCGTATCGGGCTCGCGCTTCGGTAGACCACCGCGCATCGGGAAACTGGTGCGCGGGAGGAATACCGTGTCGCGGTAGCGGTCCTGCTGCTCTTTGAAGGGGGTATCAGACATGATTGGACGGCCCGGCTGCTTTTATGGTCATTCGCGAAATGGCGACCATATGGAGAGCGCGACCCGCTGCGGTCAAGTCTGGAGCAGTTCAGGCTGCCAGA
>Ga0157363_1003127_pt1 | contig 14840 bp, 7 predicted proteins | sample AttsexASBM1_FD_111477 | JGI IMG/M metagenome (GOLD analysis project Ga0157363, IMG submission 111477) | Fungus gardens microbial communities from leaf cutter ant in Ribeirão Preto, State of São Paulo, Brazil - Atta sexdens ASBM1 | ecosystem: Host-associated > Fungi > Mycelium > Unclassified ...
ACACGTGGTCGGATTTATGTCAACGTATCTATTAACCATGCAGTATCGGCGATGCACCTCGCCTGTCCGGCGCGAAAGTGCGATCGTATAAGCGCGAAACGCAGCCATACGCAAAATCTCGATGCATGACCGACTGGATTCACATTGTGAACGAGTCCTTATAATCGGGTCCTTATAACGCGGATACCGGCACTATCGGCCACGCCACGACGCCACGACATCACGCGCCTACGCACGTGCGTGCCGTAGGCGGCTACGGCTGGCTAACGGCTGAAGGTGGACGCTTTTTAAATACGTGCGCAGGGTATTAAGACGTTTTCCACGGAAATGCTCGTGATCCGCAGGAAAATATATAGTTGTAGTGGAAGAACATTAGTCTGCGCCCGATTTATCAGCCGTAAGCGCCAGCGAGAGCGATTTTTGATTAATTTAACGCTTGGTTGTACATTATAATGTTTGCTGTGCGACGTCGTATATCTATTAGTGCGTTCAGCGCACTTGCATGCATGCGAGTTTTTCTGTGAATTATAATTTAATTTGCTACGTCATTGTACAAGTTTACTGATAGATTTATCTCATTATATTTATCTTGATGCGTGACGTTAATATTTTATTGGATTCCTAATAGATTTATTAGATATATATGAGTGTAAAAAGTATTCCTACATGGAAAGAATGATTTTGCTGGAATATTTAAAAATTTAGCTGGATGCAGATTTGGAAATAATTCTGTTGATATCAAAATAATTATATAGAACATTCAAAGTAGGTTTTAAATGTTACGACTTTAATTATTTTGATGATCTAATAAAATTATTTTCAGATTTCTACATCTTAATCTTACATTTCAGCAAAATCATTTTTTTTTGCATATACGAGGGAAATTATTTTTTTAAAAACTTTATTTTTTTTTTTAGAAAGTAAATATCAATTAGCAATTTACTAACAAAGAATAAAGTAGATATTTTTCAAAACTATTTTACCTAAAAAAATGTGCAATAATTAAAACATATTATTTTAATAATAAGCGATAATAAAAAATTATATAATATTTGTTATTTGAATGCATAAATATTCGCACAGGTGAGAATTTAGCTTTTATGATCATGAACACGGTTATTTTTACAAGTTCTTTATTTATTTATATTAGGACAAAACGTACTTATTGTTAATAAATTACTAATTAATGTTTATTTTCTATAAATAAAGTTAAAAAAATAAAGTTTTAAAATAAAATAAAGCTTTTTTAATAAAAATTTTTCACATACAAATACTATAATTTGTCATTAAACAATTCCGGATATAATATCAAAATTTAATGCTGCGCAAAAATCGCAGAACACATATATCGTAATAATATCATATTGTATGTAATTTATACTGTTATTATATTTTGTACATAAAATCTGCAGGGCAAATTTAATAGTATTGTTAATATTTTTTTTAGAATTATAACTTAAGAGATTATAACGCTCTCATTTCAATATATTTTCACTGCAATTCAATTAATTTAGTAGTAAATGACGTATAATGTTCTGCACGTGACTCGAATGAACTGAATTAAAAAGAAGCTTAAATTAGACTTTGGCAGCTCTTCCGATCTTCAATTAAGTTGGTCTGACCGTTCCCCTCTTCCGTATTGATTCCGCTTCGCTTTATTTAATTTAAATGAGAAGTTGATACTTTGGTAAAACTTCGTTTAACTCAATTTTCATTGTCGTTGATGCGCGAAATATATTTAAAGCAACCATCATTCTTTCTTTTTATGGATCTTATCTTCTCTGTCATTTTTAACACTACGAGACAACTGCCATTTGCATAAAAATGAGAAACTCGCGCACGGAGAGCTCTGAATATTTGATTCGGCTAGAGATACATTAATTCCATCTAATAACATTAATCACGATCAAAGTATACGAAATTGCTATGAGATCGCGCGTCATAATTAAAGTTTCGAACATTTCAAAGTACCCACTTTTTTTGTTATTAAAACTTCAGAATTGATTCAATCTCGCCGTACGATAAATGCGTACATCTGGATAACTTTCACATTAAAATACTCTCTCGATTTAATTAATTTATTTTTAAATTAACTACAATCAAAAGTTACTTTACTTTTGATTTATTACTTTCTGTATTTCGAATTCTTGAAAAATAGTAATCGGAGAGCAGGAGGAAAAGGAATCGATCATCAATACAACGTGTTATTTCGGCGTAAACGGTATGTGAGCCTTAACTTTCGTTTAACACGACCACGCAGTTCTCGCAGTGTACAACACTTTCGGTTCGCTAACTTCGGTCGCGACGTTTGAATTATTCAGCGGAATTATTTATGAAGTTTCGGGACGACGGAGATCGAAAATATATTAAATTCACACGCGGCCTCGTTCGCGGCTGTGCGCGAATTGCTAGTTCATATAAATTCATCACACTCATGTTTATATATAATTCCAGCCACGACACGCAACGGTAATACGTGCATTTATTGAGAAACGATGTTTTCCACACGCCTGCATAATACTTAATAGATTTAACCTTTACCGATTGGAAGCCCCGTCTTTACGAGATATAAACTCACTGCCTCATTAATTGCGATCATATCTCTCATTGCACTCCAACGGGACTGCAATGTGCGCTCGTAAGTGTAATTGATATTGCGTTAGGATTAACGATAATTTAAGTGCTTTAATTGGATTCCCGTTGTAATTCATTCACGGCGGGTAATTATCGCTTTACAATTCGCGTTGCATAATCCGAGTGCTAATGCGCGACGTTCTCAAGAATGACGATCGCAAAAAAATATTTATATTGATTAAGTTAATGCTTTGGAATGCTAGATACCAACAGAACTTTATCCACAAATCTAGAGAATATATATATATATATATATATATATATAAAGTATCACAAGTTTTCCAAATTCTTTATCTATACCTATACACGTCATATATCTATATATACGTAGATCAGTTTTATCTGATATCAATAATTTTTTACATTCAAATTACACAGAATATCTTATAAAGATTTCATAAATTGTGTTCTAATCAAAATTTGCTCAGATATCATTCTATGAAAATTATTGCGAAAATTTAATTGGTAAATCAGACGATTTTGGGATCTCCTTAAAATTTTAAGTCCAGAGTTTTGAAACGAAATTTCATTTTGAGACGAAAATTCTAATATTAAAATGTCGAAACTGTAATAATTTTTAAATTATAAGCATTTAAATTTTTATAAAAATTATAAGCATTAAAATTATAAATATTTAATTAGCGAATCGTATATCATCTAAAATAGTATTCCCGATGAATACAAAAAATTTGTAATTGAGCTCCAAATTGTATTTATTCAAAATTTTCACATAAAAAAAATCATATATTCATTCAAAATTTTGAGTTTCCAAAAATATTTATATTCAATACAAAAAACTATGAATATTTAATGAGTATTCATATTCATTCAAACAAAATATAAACTGAAAAAAAAGCTCCAATAGTTATCTCTTAACTACAATATTTTGATAATTGTAAGTAAAAAAAATGAATTTTATTTATTTTTGTCATTGTAATATTCAAATTTTATAAAGAAAATTTTGAAATTTTGAAAAATATTTTAGAAAGATATACATTTTTATTTATAAATCTATCTATTTGATAGAGTGCCATACATATTTCGATATAATTCCGATTATATGATAGTAACGTTATAAATATTTTATAGGGCATCTTGGACGCAACGTTTATTATGATCTGCGGACATTAAATTCCGAGATATATTATTTATTCTCAATAGAAATCTTTATTTAATTCATAGATTAAACAAGAACGCCCATCATATAAGTTGCGGACTGAGCGCACGATGTAATCGCCATTGTTTTTATAGATTTCTGTTTTCTCTTGTAGGTTTGCAAGCTATGTGCAGATAATACAGAGTAAAAATGAATATGAAATGAAAAATATTCGTAATCATATTAAAAAAATATTCATTCAAATGGAATGAAAAAATATTTATTTGTTTCTTAACAAATAAAAAAGAAATGTATTTGAATGAGTATTTTCATTCATTTTTTATTCCTTTATTCAAATATTAGATGTATTCATCGGACTAAACTAAAGTTTGCGCGTTCAGATGTGGTAAATGCAAAATGCCAACCATAAGCGTTGTTACGGTACCTGTATATCCAATTTTTTCATTTACATTTTTCACGGAAATTCGCGAAGCGCTGCCTTGGGAAATGAGGAGAAATAAACATCAAAGAGATGTAATTTGTCCAATGAGGAGACGGGAAGTAGCTTGATTTTGTAAATATCTAGACGATATTTTTAAGTGAAAGCCGTAAAAAAAGTCTTTTTGTCTATCCAATAGGAATCGAGCGAAGAGATCTGTATGAATATGTAAACTATGCAAGTCGTATTTTAGTATCATGCATCTCTACAACACGCATACTTTCGCGCATATATCGGAAAAGTATACTGAAAAGTTTTGTGCACAAAGAATGCCGAGACACGTCGTAAAACGTGCTCGTCATGCACGATGATGCTTTCCGTGTTAACTTTGTTGATAAAATTTTACAGTGCCACATAGCATTTAAAAGGTCTTGTCATAACTCTTACTTAGATCGTATAACTTTCGTAATTCTAAATTAATTGATTTATCTTATATAAGTATTATTATATAACAAACCTCGCGATACACATTCTAATAAAGACGTTGATCTTATTGCTTTTTCGTTAGCAAGCTTATTCTAAGAAAAATGAACATTTTCCCGTATATCTTGCTTCAATATGTAATATTAAATTATTATTCGATCAAAGAGAAAGAGAAAGAAAAGTATTTGAACCTTAAAATATCCAAATATTTATTTGAATTTCGAAGTCTTTTTAAACTATTCCGCTCACAGGCATATTTGTCTTTATGGAATTCGATTTTATACATACACATATATACCATATACATGTCTCGAATCTCAAAGTTGTGTTCCTACTACTCGAAAAGGAGTGTTTTAATTGGCGGCATAGTTAGAGAGAACAGGCAGCGTATCACAAATTTGCATGGAGAGACAGTAGGAAAACGAAAAAAAAAAAAGAGAAAAAGAAGGATGGAGGATTGCCTTTTAAGGCGGCGAATCAGCGAGATTTAAAGGATAACGAGAAGTCTCGGCGATATCGAACGGCACATAAAAGGCTATTAGCGTAATTAGCTGGCTACATGTAGCCATCGAACAATCCGCGATCTTACGTAGATATCGAAATAAGAATGACGAAATTAATGAGGTATAAATTGCGGAGATATGTTTTAATTCTGCTGACGCAGAAATACGTCTCGAGGGAAACGATAGCAAAACGAGGCGGCGTTGATAAAGTACGGACGAGAGCGCGGAAATTGCAAAAAGCCATGCACTGAAAGAAAATGATCGTTGCAATTTTCATAATTTATAATTTATAATCTTTGGTTCAAACTATATATTTTTTTGATAGAACTATAAATAGAATTATTGCACTGTTCGGCAAGAAAATAATATTAAAGTGAGACTATGAGTGCGTTCTATTGGATGCTCGCAATCATGGAATCATTCTTGTTGTTTATTGAGTATTACACAAAACAAATATGCTCGCGAGCATTGTGAGCGTCAAGTGGAATGCACTCTCTATAGTCATTTCTTGTAATTTTTTTGGACACTGAATACAAATTTATTTTTCAAACTGTTCCATTATGTTTATTGCAAAAAAAACTATTTTTACATACTTTGTCATATTATAATTATGATATGTGATGTGCTGAGCAATTTGGAAAACGGATTCGTACTTATTCAACATTTAAAAAACTGTAAAAAATGACTGTAAAAAAAATGATTCTTGTTTCGTTCAAGAAAAAGTCTCTTTTTTGAATATTGGATATTATTGCAAAGGAAGAAACGGCCGGAATTTTTAAAATATTTAAAAATTTAATTACATAGAAATCTAGGATTTTGTTGGACCATAGAAAATAATTATTTACCAGAATAATTCAAAACGCCAATTTGTTGCTGGAATGTCAAAACTTTCTGCAGCATTGCTCATTGAGTTTTCTACGTAATTGTTTTGATTGTTCAACAAAATTATTTTCATCTGTATCTAGCTAAATTTTTAGATATATTTTAGATATATTTTAGATATTTTTTTAGATACTTTAAATAGAATAGTTTTATCCGTAATATTAGGTGTAGTAAAAACAAATTCATTATTTTTGCATGAAATTGAATGGAAAAATAATGGATTTCTTTTTACTATACCTAATATTATAGCAGTAAAAATTATTATAAAAATAGAACTTTTAATCATGACTATTTTATATCACGCAACTATAATCACAAATATCAAATACTTTATTCTGAGAGTGTAATAATGTAGCATAAAGATTATGTTATAAAATGTTAATAAGTATATTGCTAATTATATAAATCGACATTATATAATAATATATAAATCTTCAAATAACGAAAATAACGGAAGAGAGAGATTGTATGTAATTCGAAAATAGTGAAACAGTTTAACGTGAGATATGTTAAACGTGTTTATTGTTAAATACTAGAATAAAGCAATGAGTCGATAATCACCCGGTAATTCTATACCGCGTGTAACATTTTGTAACGTAAACAAACGCGTGAAATCACAAACGCAACGCGATAAATCTTACGCGGATTCTGTTCCGCGTTGACCAATGAAAATTTATCATGTACGTACAATGAGAGGGTGGAACATTCATTTTAATTTGCAGGAAACCACAAATTTTCCGTGCGTACTCGGAATCGTTAAATAAATAAATGCGCTTTGATCGAGACACACTGTTTCGCTCAAAGTGATTGCTGCATGCGCATTATGCTACATTGCATTGCATTTTAGTAGATTTACACACACATATATCTATGAATTTTTAACCATACAGGTACACTAGGTCCGTCACGTTATAAATATCGCTCTAGATAAATCTATTATGAAATGCGTTAGATAAATCTATTGTGAAATGAAGAAAAGAAGATTTTTTTTATTTTGGCCTCATTATTTTATCCCATGCAATACGTATGTATAATTTTCTTGCGGCAGTCGCGGTCTTTGCGAGCGCACATTCACCTCCGTTTTACGCGCACGACCGATTATTCCCGCGCGACCTACACGAGAATGCATATTGTACGGAAAGATGACGCAATATTACAAACGCCTCTCTTTATCGCGCGAGATAATGCATCATTAAATCCATGTTGCCGCACGCATGGCATGTAATAATCGATACGATGCGCTTCCGATCGTAAATTCTTGCAATTTTAAACTAACGTCACTTTTACTCCCTCGCACAGTTACGGCTTAAATTATTAGCTTAGCGATTCGTCGCTCACTAAACTCGTGTGTGTTTTACCTGTTTGAAAGAAAAAATGTCTACAACTATTTCAACTTTTGCTTTTTATTAGAGAGAAACAGAATAGCTATTTTAAGAAAATTATTGTCACAGTATCAAAGTTCAAGCAGTGTTAATTATTACTGAGTCATTTCTCGACACTCAACTACTGCCTTTCAATGATTACGCAATTATTTTACATTCTTCACAAGCAAACTTTACATTGTTAATGAACCATGCATCCGTTCTACGATCGCTTCAGCTAATATGTAGGTTTGGTTTCTCTACGAAATTCATATTCTAGGAAAATGCCTTCGAACTAAATTAGATCATATCCAATTCCATTATACGTATCCAGTTTAGCAAACTGTCGATTTAATTTTTGATTTTAAAACGCAATCCTAAATTAAAACAGTAACAATCATTAAATTAATAAGCAATTTAATGATAACAATGTTAATAAACATCATAAAACTGTAAATATTATTAAGCATTAAGATTATTAAACATAAGCTCAAAACGAATAAGGTACATTTCTATTTACATAGTTATATTGTTCACATATCGATATATATTTACTGATGAATCTAACGTCACTGTTTTCTTTTACAATTTCTTCACAAAAAATATCTAAATCTTTTCATTGAATGCCTAAAAATTAATATCTCTCATCCAGTCTATTCTCTTCATTTTTTAAATGAAAATTGTATTACGAATAAAATACTCTATTTGTGAAATGAAAGTTTTATTACGGATGAAATAATCTTGTGGCTTTTAAGAATAATATACATGGCCTGTTAACTTGACTTATTCCAGGATAAGAGTTAAACTCAGAAGACGAAGGATATGTAGGAACAAACAATTCCAATGTTTTTGAAATGAAAAACTTCCATATCATGAAACTTGCGAGCGCTAAACTTCTGGTGACTTTATCACGATTTTCGCAAGAGAGAAAGAAGATCATGCATCTTCTAGGAACTTTCATTACATTGATATCCGGATATGCGATGATCAGCCGCAATATACGGAACGTTACACGGATAATTTTCCATCAAATTAAAAGATTAAGTGCGACCCTTAGAAAAATGCTGTGCATTAGAGGTCAAGAGTGCACCTTCACAATTCCAGTGTACAAACACGGATGGAAAATTGAAGTTGGAATGCACTCGACCTCGAAGATGATGCTAGACGTTTTTTATTTTTAATGCTTTCATTATGAACTATCTCGCGAAGATGTAGGTCAGTTTGCAATACTATCGCGTTTCGCCTCGAGTTCATTATATATATTATGTGTTTCTCTTTTTCTCTATATGAAACACGCTCATTTGCTATGTCATAACTAAAAAATAACAATTTTTAAGTTTGTTTTATTTTTTAATTGCAGAAAAAGAATGGAAATATTATATAAAGAAGAAAGAAGCAAATGCTTTAAAAAAAATTTCAATTCTCTTATTATTTTGGGAGTACAAATTAGTTCGGTCCGTTCAAAAATGCATTTATTTCAAAACAAAATGAATGAACAGATCAATTAAAGTATTGTCCATCGCTGCCTACTACTTTTTCCCTCAGGCAATTTTCGAATTCCATCTCGAAAAAATGATTCGTTTTTGGAGGCGATTCATTTTGGAGCCAATTTTCGATTTCTGCGAAAGAAGAACCGGTGACTTGCTGCATTCTTCGGAACAACCAGTAATCAGAAGGAGAATGTCCGGAGAATACGGCGGGTGCGGTAAAACATCCCATTTGAGCGTTTCCAAATATTTTTTTACGATTTTAGCGACATGAAGCCGAGCGTTGTCATGAAGAAGAATAACTTTATCATGTCTTTGCTCGTATTCCGGCCGTTTTTCTCGCAATGCACGGTTCAAACGAATCAATTGTAGCCGATACCGATCGCCCGTAATGAAATCGCCAGGTTTCAGCAGCTCATAGTAAACAAGACCCTTTTGATCCCACCAGATACAGAGCATGAGCTTCGAATTATGAATGTTCGGCCGTGGTGTTGATGTTGAGGTCGATAGCAACGATTGACCGGCTTAGCGTAATATTTTTTCTTCTTGGGGTTGTCATAGAATATCTACTTCTCATCTCCAGTCACAATTCGATGCAAAAAACCTTTTCTCTGTTGTCTTTGAATCAGCTGTTCGCAAAAATGAAAAATCGTCTTTTAACGTCTCTCGATTTCAATTCATAAGGCACCCAATTTCCTTGTTTTTGAATCATTCCCGTGGCTCTCAATCAAACAGAAACGGCTTGTTGAGTTACCCCCAATGATTCTGCAAGCTCCTCTTGCGTTTGACTCTGATCTTGTTCGAGTAATGCCTCTAATTCTTTGTCTTCGAATTTTTTTGGCTGTCTAGAGCGAGGCTTGTCTTCAACGCTGAAATCTCTATCCTTGAAACGTCGATACCATTCCCTACATGATTTATCAGTTGGAGCAGTGTCACCATAAACTTCGACAAGCATTCGATGGGCTTCAGCCACACTTTTCTTCCAATTAAAGCAGAAAATCAAAATCTTCCGCAAATGCTGCTTGGTTAACACAAAATTCGACATTTCAAACATAATAAAAATCAAGGTTTTTGTATGAAACTCAAAGCGATATAAACCGAATATTATTAGCAGATGTTTAATCTCTCTGAAACCGCTAAAATCAGCTATCACTATGAACCATTCACAACAGCTGGAGCCATCTTTAGAGAAACGGACCGAACTAATTTGTACTCCCAATAATTCTTTTACAATTAGTTATCGCATTAAAATTACATTTCAAAATCTTAATGATTTAAAATTTTAATGATTGAAATTTTATTTTTTAAAAAACTATATTTTAAATAATTATATCGTTGTTATAAATAATAGATAATATAATAAAAATAATAGATTTAATAGAAATTTAGTAGATAAAATAATCCCCCCTCCCCAAATAGAAGTCTGTTATTAATATTTATCAAATTATGATTGCAAACTCTGATACAAAACATTTTACGCCGGGATATTTAGATTCCTGATCTAATCCTGTCGTTATTACAATTTTGCACTTAGCATAGGCTCGTTTTCTCGCGCACGCTTCGCCTTCATTCATATACATACACACGCGTATCGATACATTTTATCGGAACGAAAGTTGCGCATTGCCGCGAGGCACGAGGTGTGTATTGACTTTTCTCGTTGTGTAGGGACACAATCTGCTGAGCAATTATTTCGGTAAAAAAAAAAAACAATGCTACGAATGAATACAACGTAGACAAATTAGGTCGCCTCCCCCGTTCTCCCCGTTTGTCCCGCTCTTTTGCAACAGGTAAAAAACGAATGGCGCCTCGAGTTACGATATGACTGCCGGGATATAACGAGATTGTTCCGCAATGTTACTCAAAAACAGAGCGGCCGAGGACAATTGAATTAATTTCTTATAGGCAGAATCGTATTCCATGAAATATGAACGCACAAGAATAAGAACCACAAATCGACTCGTACGAGAGAAGTTTCAAAGCTAATCAGTGGCGAAATTCTATCTCGCAAACTCGCGAGTCTGGAAAAAAACGCATTTGTATGCAGCGAAAAGATTTCATAAAAATTTCTATTAAAAGTTTTTCTTAGCTTAATATGTAACGCAACAAAGAATTGTGCGAGGATGTGACGTTCGTTTCTTGGGTACGCTTCATATGCATAATCCAAGAGCCAATTTGCTTCGTTATGATTGACCGGCGAATGAATAACACGAACGTGTATTCACGCGTTCAACTGGCGAAAATAACAGTAGGTAAATGCATACTAAAAATATAAAAAAAAAAGAGAAAAAGATATCGCTATTTATTAAATGTTCTAGGATAACACACTCAAACGCTAAGATATTATACATATAGTTATAACATAATTACATTCAGAAACACTCAAATAAAATAATGAAAAATAAAAATATGGAAGAAAAAATAAGAGAGAGAGAGAGAGAGAGAGAGAGAGAGAGAGAGAGAATTGAAACATCAATAATTGTCAAACATATAAATATTCAACCCTGTTTCTCTCACAATTATCCTGTCACAATTATCCGAAACTGCGCGATTTGATTCTTTTTGTGAAATATGTTATTAAATACAAAAATTTAAATGTTACGCAGTTTTTTATCAATCCGATTTCAAATTTAAAAAACGAAATAATCCTTCAAAACTTAATGAGAATAAAAGTATTTTCAAAAATACTTCAAAAATCAATTAAATTTTTAAAAAGTTTAAATACAGAATTATAAAATATATTATAAAATATATTATAAAAAAAAAGTTTTGTCTAAAACATTTCTCTATTCTCATCGCTTTGTTAATAATTGATCAGAAATCAAAACATTAATTTGGAGATTGGATTGTTTTTTTAAATCTCAAATTGGGCCGATATAAAAAAATGCATGCTTCTTTGATTTTTGTGTTTAACAATATTTCAAAGAGAATCGAATCGGTTCCGAGTTGTGATAGGCCTCTTGTCATAGAAGATAAGTCTAATCAGCATCAAACAAGCCTATAGATTTGTAGAAGGGAGAAGTCGTAAAAAAAGCTTTTATTGAACAGTGATTAACTCGACGCAAACAGCTTGGCGCGTGTCGAATCGCATCCGTCATTGTTAATTTTGCGATGAGTGCGAGACGAATTTGCACCTGTAGCTGTGATGCGAATAACGGTCTTCAATGATGCTTACGACGTCCGATTTGTCAGATAACGAAATACTCGATACCGGAATGAGCATAATGCACCTGCAGCGATTGCTAATCATCAGCAGCCGTCACAAACATCGGCAATCCTTTTCCATTGACAGCGACAAATATTCGCGGCAGTGAAATTAAGGAGATGTCGAAGATTACGCGTATCACTTCTTGGCTCATAAGCATCTCTAATTGCAAGCTGCGACACGTATCGCTTAACAGCTGCATAATCACTTTAAAATTCTAAGAATTCGCATATGACGGAGGAACATATATGTATTGTACACGTATATATATTTGGAACAAAAGTTTGTTGAAGCGCTACTTTATTTAGCTCATATGTTTTTAAAAATTTAATAATTACAAATGTTCAATAGAGCAAAGTTTCAACTTCAAGAATGTATTTTTTAAATTGCGGTACAATAATTTTTAACGCAAGAATTACAAGAACAGTTTGGAAATCGAAATGTTCCTTTTATTTAATTCGCGATAACTCGGTAACAAAAAAAATTATAAGAATATTAAAAAAAATATATTTTATCAATAAGAGCAACATCTCTGTTTTTAATTTACTGTTCTTAAATTTGCAATAATAAAAAATTACATTTAACATTCAAAGTTCCCAAAATAAATAATAAACGATATCAATATGTAACTTTAACTTTGCCCTTAAAAATCAACAAGATATGTGTATTAAGGATGACTTAATTCATCCACGTAATATCGAATGCCAATAATAACTTTTATATTTGATGAATACTTACTTTGGCCGTATTTCGATATAAAATTTGTAATACACATAACGTGAACTATTTTCAATACTGGCAATGTATATCGGAACATAGCTGAAGTATACAAAAGTTCGGCACATATCAGTACGCTTCGAAAAAAAAGCGAGCTTTTTTTTTCAAGATCTTTTGCGAGACGGAAATTGGTTATGTTCGGTAACGGAAATAAAAGAGAGATGTGTTGATCTCCCATCGCGCTGCTTTACGCTGTGAAATATTCATTTTCTTTCACCGGAGTAAAATTTTAAATAGGATCTTCTCCGGACACAGGCTCTCGAGGTAAGGAAGGACCGTTCAGGATTTAATTTAAGTTCGCAGCAAGTTCGTGCTAGGTCGAGCGTATTCCAGTGGTATATAATTTCGCGCATCGTTCCGCATGTTGGAAGCGAACGAACCGAATATCGTAGTGAGTCGCGTCGCGTCGCGTCGGTTGTGAGCTGCTGACGGCACGTAGGGAAACCACTGTGCTGTGTGCCGATGACGCGGGTATAGCTAATGTGCGCCAGATAACGACGATAACGAGACACTTGACACCCAAAACGAGCACACTCGGTGCATCCCACCTGCAAAGCAACTGTTAGCAACGACGGCGTAGGATGAAGCGCAACACTCCGGCAGCTCTTGCGCAATCTATCACCAGATTAATCTACATACTCGTTTCTTCTTACTCTAACCTGATATTATCTATTAAGTTTTAATGCTGAATATTGTAGCATACACTGAAAGAAAAGTTCGGTATATGTCTATTTGCTTATAATTACTAGGTAAAATTATTATGGTTAGAATCTCCATTTTTGTATAAGTTATAATGTTATAGTAACAGTGATGATTATATTCATAGTTCTATATTTAAAATGTATGTATTTGGAACTGTAACTGATTATAAATTATAATCACTTTAATAGTCATTTGATGAAAATCATTATAAAACAATTATTATTGCTAACATATGCTTTTATGTAAGGATTTTGTTATTTAGTATTTAACAATAAATATCCTTTCGTAGTCCTTTATCTATTATTTATTTTAGTTTGAAATTATTTTACTATTGAATTATAGTCAATAGCAACATAAATAACAAACACTTTTCTTTCATAGTATGAATTATTATACTTGAAAATATAGATAAATAGATATCACTTCTCGCTCTGATGAAGTGAACTGGAATGATTACGAAACATAAGCAATATTTTGGTATTGAACGATGTATCAAGACAGAGAAAACTTGTAAACCCTTCTCTCCAGTAGCTTCTATCGTGGAAGCATCAAAAGTATTATAGGTGGATATATTTTATTACTTCATCAAAGAAACTTTCATTTGCACTTACATTTATCTCGCAAGAAATATATCAAAACAAAAAAATATAAAAATGTGAAAATACTTGATAATATACTTAGATATATTTAACATTAAGGAAATGTGTAATTTCCTATATAATTAAACTTTTCATAAAATTCAGAAAGATTTGTTTCATGCAGAAATTGAAGTTTCCTTGGAAGTTTTTCGTGGAAATTAAAATTTACATCGCATAAAAAGAAATTTCGCTTAAAATAATTTAAAAATGTGTCGAGCAAAAAATTCTCCATACATAACAATGAATAAATCTGACGTAGCGCTGTTAGATCGTCGCTGACGTGAATTACTACTTTCCGTTTTCGCGATTTGCGATACTTCGTTGGCCGTCGTGACCGTCACCACTACCGCCAGGCCTTTTAGCGTCGGCGGTAAATTTATCGCGCCGAGCCGCGTCGGCGAACAAGGTAAATCAAATTAGAAACGTATTCGCGATACGACGTATTCAGCACGGCAGCCTAGATCCGTCACGAAGATTATTTTAAGGGGCAGCCTCAAGGCGGCAAAACGCCAGAGCGATGAATATGAAATGTGCGAAAGAACTATACTGAAATCCTTTCGCCGCGGTGCTCCGCATAACGAGAAAATGACTTTCGTTGTGGTTTTCTCTCTCTCTCTCTCTCTCTCTCTCTCT
>Ga0157363_1003128_pt1 | contig 14840 bp, 11 predicted proteins | sample AttsexASBM1_FD_111477 | JGI IMG/M metagenome (GOLD analysis project Ga0157363, IMG submission 111477) | Fungus gardens microbial communities from leaf cutter ant in Ribeirão Preto, State of São Paulo, Brazil - Atta sexdens ASBM1 | ecosystem: Host-associated > Fungi > Mycelium > Unclassified ...
CGGCGGAAGGTAATACCACTTTTGTCGGCGGCGAAGGCAACGATACGCTTTACAGCCAGGGCGATAACAACACCATCCTGTTTACCGGCGATTTTGGTCAGGATACGCTTTACGGCTTCAACGACAGCGATTCCCTGGTATTTATGGGCGTACCTGGCGCCACGCATGGCGATTTCGAGGATTTCCTGACCTTTGAAGGCGACAACGCCATCTTCAGCTTTGGCGAGAACAGCGTCACGCTGGTTGGCGTGGATCAGAGCGTGTTTGAAGACGCGCATATTGTGCTTGCCTGAGGTTAAGGCGGCGCTCTGCTGACCGCCTTTCTTTCTGGCGTTATTTATCAGGCCTGGTGATGTCAGGCCTGATTTAATTACTATAAAAAAGACCTGAATATTCGTTATGACTGAGTCACGGGAAAATGAAATTACGCAGGCTATTCGCCAACAACGCAGCCTGTTCTGGACGCTCGGCTTTTTCAGCGCGCTGATTAATCTGATGATGCTGGCGCCCTCTGTTTATATGCTTCAGGTCTACGATCGGGTTCTCTCTTCCGGCAGTGAAATTACGCTGCTGATGCTGACGCTCATTATGCTGGGCATTTTTGTGATGACGGGCCTGCTGGAATATATTCGCAACATGGCGCTGATTCGTATCGGCAACCGCTTTGATCTGCAGCTTAATCATCGGGTTTGCATAGCCGCCGCTCAGGCTAACCTTAATTCAGGAACGACGGACGCCGCGCAGCGGTTGCACGATCTCACCACGCTGCGCCAGTTTCTGACCGGTAATGCGCTGTTCGCTTTCTTCGATCTTCCCTGGTTTCCGATCTATCTGCTGCTGATTTTTCTGTTCAACAGCTGGCTTGGGCTGCTGGCGCTGGCCGGTTCGCTGCTGCTGGTTGCGCTGGCGATAATCAATGAGGCCACGACTCGCGCCGCTTTAGCTAAAGCAGGCAAGCTTTCCGTGACGGCTAATACTCTTCTCAGCCGGGATTTGGCTAACGCGGAAGTCATTAAGGCGATGGGGATGCTGCCCAACCTGCGACGGCGCTGGCTTGGTTTTCATCACGCGTTTTTGCAGCAGCAGACTATCGCCAGCCAGCGTGCGGCAGCCATCACGACGCTAAGCAAAAATCTGCGGCTATTACTGCAATCGCTGGTGCTGGGCCTGGGCGCGTGGCTGGCGCTGGAAGGACAAATCACGCCCGGCATGATGGTGGCCGGCTCGGTGCTGATGGGCAGAACGCTGGCGCCGGTAGAGCAGATTATTAACGCCTGGAAAAGCTGGGGCGCCGCCCGGCTGGCCTGGCAGCGCCTGAATGAACTGCTGCGCGCCGCTCCCCCGCCCGCTGACGCCTTTACGCTGCCGCCGCCTGCGGGCTTTGTCAGCGCGGAGGCCATCGCTTCCACCCGTCGCGGCGCCGACGGCAAACCGGTGCTCCATAATGTCTCCTTTTCCCTCCAGCCCGGCGACGTGCTCGGCGTGCTCGGGCCGAGCGCTTCGGGTAAATCCACACTCGCCCGCATGATAGTAGGCATTGTGCCGCTGGCGGAGGGCTCTCTGCGCCTGGACAACGCCGATATCACGCAGTGGAGTGCTGAAGCGCTGGGGCCGCATATCGGTTATCTGCCGCAAAATGTCGCGCTGTTCTCCGGTACGGTGGCGGAAAATATCGCTCGCTTTAATCAGCCCGACGCCGACAAGGTGCTGGCAGCCGCTCGCCTGGCGGACGTGCATGAGTTGATTTTGCACCTGCCGCAGGGTTACGACACCTTAATTGGTCACGGCGGCATCGGCCTCTCCGGCGGCCAGATGCAGCGTATTGCGCTGGCGCGCGCGCTGTATGGCGATCCTGCGTTGATCGTGCTGGATGAGCCGAACGCCAGCCTGGACGCTGCGGGCGATCGCGTACTGGGTCAGACGATCCAGCGGCTCAAAGCCCTGAACAAAACCGTGGTGTTGATTACCCATCGCATCGGCCAGCTAAATCTGACCAATAAACTGCTGCTGCTGAACAAAGGTACGCTCAGCGCTTTCGGCACCACTCAGGAAGTGATTAAGAAGATGCGCCAGCCGGAAGCGGCGAATAGCGCGCCCGCCTTTGTCGGCCCGATGCGGGACAAAAGCTCCGTTTAAGACTGTTTTATGCACAAGGATTTAACCATGTCTCAGGATCAGGACTACGGTGATACCGCCCTTATTCCGCAGGATGCGCGTTTTTGTATGGGAATGGGCTGGATGGTGGCGATAGTGGGCTTTTTAGGCTTCTTCCTGTGGGCCGCGCTGGCGCCGCTGGACAAAGGCGTAGCGACTTCCGGCACGGTAATTGTTTCCGGTAATCGCAAAGCCGTTCAGGCGCTAAGCGACGGCATCGTCGAAAAAATGAATGTCGAAGAAGGAGAGCGGGTGACCGCCGGGCAAACGCTGGTTCGCCTGCGACAGCGGCAGGTCAGCGACCGACGCCAGTCCCTGTATGAACGCTACCTTTCGCTGCTGGCCGAGCAGAGCCGCCTGCTGGCCGAGAAAACAGACGCCGACGACCTGGTCATCTCTGCGGCGCTGCAGCAGGAGCAGCACCAGCCGGGGCTGAAAGAGAAGCTTGACCTTCAGCGGCAGCTGCTGCAGTCGCGTCGTCGGGCGCTACAGGGCGAAACCGCCGTGCTGGCGCAGTCGTTAGCTGCGGTGGTTTCTGAACAGCAGGGCCTGGAGCAATCGGCGGCCAGCAAAAGCCAGCAGCTGGCGATTCTGGGCGAGCAGGCCAACACGCTGAAAAAACTGATGGCCTCGGGCCATCTTTCGCGCCACAGCTGGCTGGACGCGCAGCGCAACTATGCGGAAGTGGAGAGCGAATTGCTGGAGCTGAAAGGCTATATCGAACAGCGGCGCAAGCAGCAACAGGAGATTGAGCTGCGGCAAGCCCAGCTGTTGGCCGACAGGCAAAAGGAAATTTATACCCAACTGGCGGGAAAGGAGCAGGAAATTAATGAATGCCGTCACCAGCTGAGCATTGCTGACGTCGATCTTGCCAACACCCTGATTGTCGCACCCGTCAGCGGCACCGTGGTTGGGCTGACCCTTTTTACCGAGGGCGGCGTCGTGCAGACCGGCGAACACCTGATGGCGATAGTGCCTGAAAATGAACCGCTGGTGGTGGAAGCCCGACTGGCTGTCAATCTGATAGACAGAGTGGCGACGGGTCTGCCGGTGACATTGATGTTCAGCGCCTTTAACCAGAACCAGACGCCCAGAATCCCCGGCGAGGTGGTTATGGTGGCCGCCGACAGCCTGATCGACAGCGCCACGGGTAGCGCTTATTATCCGGTGCATATTGCGATAACCGCCGAGGGGAAAGCGCTGCTGGGACGCCATAACATCAAACCCGGTATGGGCGCGGAAGTCTTTATCCGCACGGGCTCGCGTTCGCTGCTGAACTATCTGTTTAAGCCGGTGACGGATCGCGCTCGCCTGGCGCTGACGGAGGAGTAACTACCCGCGCCGACGGCGCGGGCAGGATTCAGGCGTTAAGGAATTTATCCAGAAACTGACGGGTGCGCGGCTGCTGCGGATTAGCGAACAGCGCCTTCGCGCTGCCCTGCTCCACGATCCGGCCCTGATCCATAAAGATCGCGCGGTCGGCGACGTCGCGCGCGAAGCTCATCTCGTGCGTAACGATCACCATAGTGCGTTTTTCCTCTGCCAGCGCGCGGATAGTGTTCAGCACTTCGCCCACCAGCTCCGGATCGAGCGCGGAGGTCGGTTCGTCAAACAGGATTACCTCAGGGCGCATCGCCAGCGCGCGCGCAATGGCCACACGCTGCTGCTGGCCGCCCGACAGGCGGCGCGGGTAGCTCTCTTCCCTGCCTGCCAGCCCGACCTTCTCCAGCAGCTGCCGGGCGCGGGCGACAGCTTCCGCCTTAGGCTCGCCCTTGACGATCACCGGCCCTTCAATAATGTTTTCCAGCACCGACCGATGCGGAAACAGGTTGAAGTTTTGAAAGACAAAGCCGACCTGCTGACGCAAACGCCGCACCTGCTCTTTCTGCCGGTTCATGCCTGTGGCCGCGTCGATACGAATATCGCCGACTTTTATCGTGCCGCTGTCCGGCGTCTCCAGCAGATTGATGCTGCGCAGCAGCGTGGTTTTGCCCGAGCCGCTTGGCCCGATAATCGCCACCACTTCGCCGGAGGCGACTTCCAGATCGATATCGTGCAGCACCGTCTGGCCATTGAATTTCTTGACCAGCCTGCTGACTTCTATGGCGCTCATTTTGCCTCCCGATCCTGGCGGTTAACGTGATCTTCCAGCTTGCTCTGCAGGATGGAAAGTAGGGTCGCCATCACCCAGTAAATCAGCGAAGCCGCCAGATACATGGTGAAAACTTCCAGCGTGCGCGAGGTAATCAGCTGCGCCTGACGGAACAGCTCCGGCACCTGAATGGTGGCGGCCAGCGAGGTATCCTTTACCAGGCTGATAAAGCTGTTGCCCAACGGCGGCAGCGCCGTGCGGGCGGCCTGCGGCAGAACCACGCGCCGCAGCGTTTGCCAGCGCGTCATGCCGATACTGGCCGCCGCTTCCCACTGACCGCGCTCGATGGCGGCAATGGCGCCGCGCAGCGATTCTGAGGCGTAGGCCGCAGTATTCAGCGACAGGCCAATCATCGCCGACGGAATGGGGTCCAGCTCAATGCCGAACTGCGGCAGACCGTAGTAGATCATAAACAGCTGCGCGATCAGCGGCGTGCCGCGAAAAATCGACACGTAGAAACGCGACAGCCAGGCTATCGGCCAGAAGTGGGAAAGACGCATCATCGCCAGCACAAAGCCCAGCAGCAGGCCAAAAAACATGCCGCCGATGCTGAGCTGCAGCGTGAAGATAGCGCCTTTCAGTAAAAAAGGTGCTGAGTCCAGCACCAGTTGTAGGCTTTCCTGCATTATTTAGTTACGTCCACGCCAAACCACTTATCGGAAATTTTCGCCAGCGAGCCATCTTTCTGCATCTCGGCGATGGCTTTATCGACCGCCGCCAGCATTTCCGGATTGCCCTTGCGCAGCGCCACGCCCGCTTCCTGACGCGAGAACGCCGGGCCGGCTACCGCCAGCGTTTTACCGGTTTTCTTCACCAGATCCAGCGCGGCCAGGCGATCCACCAGAATGGCGTCGATACGGCCTACGCGCAGATCCTGATATTTGGTTGGGTCGTCGTCATAGGTGCGGATATCCACGCCCTTGACGTTTTCACGCAGCCACTGCTCATAGTTGGTGCCCAGGCCAAGGCCCACTTTTTTACCGCTGAGATCGGCCGGCTTAGTGATGCTGTCCGCCTTATCCGCTTTGGTCAGCGCCTGAATGCCGGAGACGGTGTACGGCGTGGAGAAGTCATATTTCTTTTTGCGCTCGTCGGAGATGGTCACCTGGTTGATCACCACGTCGATGCGTTTTGAATCCAGCGAGGCCAGCATTCCGTCCCATTTGGTCGGTTTCAGGCTGGCCTTGACGCCCAGGTGCTGCGCCAGCGCGTTAGCGAAATCCACTTCAAAACCGGCGAGCTTGCCGTTCTCGTCCTGAAAACTGAACGGCGGATAGGTGCCTTCCAGGCCAACCAGCAGCGTGCCGCGCTCTTTGACCTTGTTCAGCAGGTTTTCTGCGGCGAAAGCGTTGGTCGTTGCGCCAGCCACCAGCGCCAGCGACATCATTCCCATCACCAGTTGGCGACGAACCAGAGAAAAATTCATAAGCACTCCATGTTGAGATGCGGATTAGGGTTTTGTGGTCAGCGCCCGCGAGCGCAGTCAGCTCAGAGGTTGATAAGCGAACAGCGCCGGCGAGCCGCCCGTATGGACGAACAGAATCGGCCCTTCGCGGCGAAAACGCTGCTGCGCGATGCCGTCAATCAGCCCGGCCATCGCTTTGCCAGTATAGACCGGGTCCAGGAAGATCCCCTCCAGCCTCGCCAGCAGTTTGATCGCCTCCACGCCTTCTTCGCTCGGCGTACCGTATCCCGGCGCGAAGTAGTCGTCCCACAGCGTGATGGGCGCCGCGGCTTTCAGCTCAAGCAGCGAGGCCAGCTCCTGACGCATAGCGGCCACTTTCGGCTGCTGTTCGGCGACTTTGCGCGATACCGTTACGCCGACAAGCTCGGTTTCCGGCAGCAGCTGCTCCAGCCCTACGGCCAGGCCAGCATGGGTTCCCGCGCTGCCGGAAGCGACAACGACAGCGGCGAAATCTACCACGCCTTCGCTTTGATGAGCAATTTCCTGAGCACATTCTACGTATCCCAGCGCGCCCAACGCGTTAGATCCGCCGACCGGCACCACATAGGGACGAAAACCCTGCGCTTCCAGACGCGTGGCCTGTTCGGCCAGCTGCGCAGCGGGATCGTGCAGGGCATCAACCATCACTACTTCCGTCTCCATCAGATCCAGCAGCAGGCGATTGCCGTTGGCAAGGTAGTTCGGCGCGGCGGTGCCGGTGGGATTCTCCAGCAGCGCCACGCACTTCAGGCCCAGCTTTGCGGCGACGGCGGCGGTCTGCCGTACGTGGTTAGACTGAATGGCGCCCGCGGTCAGCAGCACATCCGCGCCTTCGCGCAGCGCGTCCGCCGCCAGAAACTCCAGCTTGCGCAGCTTATTGCCGCCCAGCGCCACCGGCGTGAAGTCGTCGCGTTTGATAAAGATATCGCGGCCCAGATAGTCGGAAAGCCGTGGCAGATGCTCAAGCGGCGTCGGCGCGCCAAGCAGTTCCAGACGCGGGAAAGATGATAAAAGATGTAAGGACAACGTAGCCTCCACAACAGCAAAAAGTGACCCGTAATACCTCAACAGAAATACAGACCGTTGACAAATAAGGGTATGACTCAGCCAACGTCCGTGCATTGGCCACATTGAAAAAGCCCGCTTTCGGGCAGGCTTCTGCAGTATAAGATATCCGGAATCGCAAAGCGCTGGCGTTCGCCTTTTTACCCGGCGGAATCCGGCGAAAAGTGGCTCGGCGGCGAAGCGGCACTCTTCATTCAGCCGTCTTTGCCGTCACGTCGGCGTCGACAGCCTGTTCGGGCAACGGATTCAGGCCGGGACTTTTCCACAAGCTATTAGCCATTGGCCAGCACTATTCCCATTTTGCTTTACTTTTTTGCTTTGGTTGAATAAGAAATCAATTATTAAACGGAATTTTCAATAGTGAGAGGGAATATAACAATCGCGCTGTTTATTATTGGCTGGCCTGCACGGCCCGGTGAGCGTTCAGGGAGAGATTGCTTGCAGCCCGGCAGCCCGCACCGGATGTTATCAGGCACGGCGGAGAGGGTGTACATTACGGAGAAATACTCAGGGCAGCGACATTACGCTGCCCTGTCGTCCACGGTCGAATACGATGAGAACGTCATCAGCCACAGGCATTTGTTTTTCAGGCGCGTTGAATTGTAACAGATTAATTAACCCGTCCTTATCACCAGGAAATAAGCCATCCTTACCTTTTCTCTGAAATAACTAACAGAATACGTTAATATCCTTACCAGATTAACTGCGCTGCCAGCCCAGGAACTGGTCATATTTACGTAGCGCGATACGGTAATTATTATTGCCCGCATCGGGAAGATCGTTTTCCAGGCACGCATGCCAGCTATTACCAGCCAATCTTTCCGCCGGGAAATTACGCGCTGACAGCATACCGTCAAGACGACGCAGGCGAACAACGTATTCGCGGATCGTGCTGTGGCTCATCTCGGTCTGCTCAAACAGATACTGTTTGAAGGCCATGATGTCGAAATAGGTAGGATTGGTATTGCAGTAAATATCGCTGCAAAAACGGCACAGGGCGGTCAGCTCAAGCTGGAGCTTTGACCAGACCTGGTCGTCAATCGGCTGGTCCATGCGGGCGATCGCCTCTTTATTGATGATCTGCCCGCGGAAAACCAACGCCATACGGTCAAGAACTTTACCGCAGTGTGAACAATTACTCTGGCTGTGCTTAAAATCTTTCAGATAGCGGCTCAGCGGCCTCATTTTAGTTTTGGATCCCATTTGGAGTCCCCGGTTGGTGTTGAGAGTGCAAAACTGACTCCGTCAGCGCGCTCCCGTTAACCGGGCGCGCAGGCGTTTGATCGCCTGACTGTGCAGCTGGCTGACCCGGGATTCCCCGACCTCCAGCACTGCGCCAATCTCTTTCAGATTCAGCTCTTCCTGGTAATAAAGCGTCAGCACCATTTTTTCGCGTTCGGGCAGCGCCTCGATTGCTTCAATGACGCGTTCGCGCAGATTCCCTTCCATCAACTGGTGCAGCGGGTTAGCCTCTTCATGGCCTTCCGTCACCAGCTCCGCGCTGTCGCCATGTTCCTCACGGTATTCGTCGTAAGAGAACAGCTGGCTGTTATTGGTATCCAGCAGGATCTGCCGGTACTCCTCTAAAGAGACGTCCAGCTGCGCCGCCACTTCCTGCTCGCTGGCCGGCCGTCCCAAACTCTGTTCAACGCGATGCATGGCGCTGGCCACTTCTCGCGCGTTGCGGCGCACGCTACGGGGCGCCCAGTCGCGGCTGCGCAGCTCGTCCAGCATGGCGCCGCGAATACGCTGTACGGCGTAAGTGGTGAAAGCCGTACCCTGCAGCGCATCGTAACGCTCGACGGCGTTCAGCAGCCCAATGCCGCCCGCCTGCAAGAGATCGTCCAGCTCGACGCTGGCGGGCAGCCTGACCTGTAGGCGCAGCGCCTCATGACGCACCAGCGGCACATAGCGCTGCCACAGCGAGTTTTTATCCATCACGCCACCGACGGTATATAGATCGTTCACTATGACTATCCTGCGTTAGTTAAGTTATCGGCATGATTATCTGTTTCTGTAGTACGGATTGATTGGCGGAATAGCGGTAAAAAAGACGGGTTATTTCATTTTTGTGGAAAAAAGCGGCGCTGACAGCCGCTTTTTACAGAAAGCTAACGCAACCTTAGCAGTCTCTGGCGTGTCGCCACAGGCACCTGCTCCCATAGCGCACAAGTCTTGCCGGCCAGTTCCTGATAAGCGGTGCTTAACTCTTCATCCATCGGCAGGCTGTGACGGAAAGCGACTCTGCCGGTCGCGCCGTCGATCAGCAGCAAATGGCTGGCAAACAGCCGCTGTAGATCGCTGCGCAGAAACAGGCCGTTGTCCACGCTGTTGTCTTTAAGCACGCCGTTTTCGTTCTCTTCCGTCACGATATGGCAGGCTTCCACCCAGGGATGAGTGGCGTGTTCATGCACTTTCGTGCCGGTAATGACGCAGGCGCCGTAGCGTTCACGCACCGCCGAGATAAATGACTGCTGGCTGATACGCTGCCAGAGGCGCGCCTTGACGCGGCGGCCTACCTGAGTGCCCGGCATCACGCCCGCGGTTGGCGGCAGCAGCGGCGAGCTGAGCACCACCAGAAACTGAAGCTGGCGGGCATACTCGAAACAGGGACGCGACTGAGCGTCATAAAGCTGCCAGTACTCTTCCTCCTCATCGGTGCGCAGCAGGCTGAGGGTGAAGCCGCGCTGCGCCATCAGGCTTTGCGCCATAATAGAGGCCGGGTCGAGCATCGCCACCACTTTGCTTTCGCCCATCACTTTCCAGACGTTCCACGGCGCGGGCGCCGGCGGACGACGAAAATAAAGGAAGCTCTCCTGCCGCTGCAGATAGTGTTCAAACCGCTGCAGGTAGTTTTTGCGTTCGTTATCGTTGGAAATAAAAAGCACATCCTCCAGCGCGCCGTGGATATCCCGGCTGGCGAATATCGCCCGGATTATCCAGCTCTTGCTGGAGGTGGAAGGACTGAGTAAACCATGAGGCGTTAGGGATTTATCCTCAGGATATTTCTGGCTGTAGCGTTCGGCTATCTCATCGAACGGCAACAGATCGCCAGGCAGCAGGTCGTAATTGAAGCGCATGTCACACTCCGCAAAAAAGATAAAAGCCAGGTATAAAAAAAGAGTATCGGCCTGGCGGGTCAAAACTCCAGCGTGGCGGAAAGAAAGGTCATAAGTCGTCGTCAGCGGCCCGGACGCGAGCAGGTTTAAGCTCTCCCCTGAAAAAATAAGGCCTCGCTATTGGAGGCCTTTATACTGTTTTCATGGGTCACTCAGGCGAGCGCCCGACTCCCCGCACGCTTCCTTAACGCCAGCAGCTCTTTTTTCAGCGCGTCCGTGCTGATTCGCGGCAGCTTCGTCGGCGGACAGCCATGTTTTTCCTGAAAATGCGTCACGGCGACCAGGCCGATGGCGCGCGAAGAGAGCTTGCCGGAAATAGTCGACTGCTGTGGGCTCCAGCCCTCATCGCCGAGATAAGAGCCTGCGTTTTCGATATCCGGAAAATAGTGATAGGAAGGATGAAAGCCCGCCTTAATCACGGCGTAGGTGTGGTCAAGATGCTCTGCGGCGTTGTAGTAAACCTCATCCATCAGCCCGACCTTATCCAGGCACTTTTTCGAGTAGTAGCAAAACGCGCCGACGCAGGCCGGAAACAGCGGCATGGTGAAGTCGCCATAGTCCATGGTGAAGCAGGGATTTGGCGTGCCGTCGGGAAGCATATTTTTATCGCCGTGCTGGCTGAAATTGAAGTGCTGAATGCCGGTACGCATCGACAGTTCGATATAGCGCGCGAACACAGAGGGATCTTTCACAAAGATATCGTCTTCAATCAGAAAAAAATGATCGACGTCTTGTGACTGCAGATAGCGCAGCGCGATATTTTTACTGCGCCCTACTCCCTGATTCACCTCATTATGGTGAAGATGGCACTCAAGCTCGCCCAGCTCGGGATAATAAGCGCCGTCGTTAACCACGATTAGCGCGTCGATAATATCGCGCGGCAGGGAGTGATAAAGCTTCATCAAACCGGCTTTACGGTTGTAGGTCACAATGCCTACGCCTGTTCTTTTCCCGTTGATCATGTTGCACCTACGCTGCTCTTTGCCATTAAACAGGCTGACGAAGCGCTTTTGCTCCGTCAGCCGCTGGGGTTGCCGTGGAAAATCAGCCGCGCGGCAGCCAGGCTTCCTGCCAGTCAAGCAGACCTTCGTCACGCAGCATCCAGTTGCGGAACACGCCGTCACGCAGCGCGTCGCCCCGGGCCGCCAGCGCGTCCATATCGGCCAGATGGTCGCGAATGGCGCTCATCCAGTCTTTATAGCGGTTGGTCACGCGGGTAACCGGCAGATCGCAGCGATAAGGTTCGATATCGGTGCAGATCACCGGTACGCCACAGGCGCCCAGCTCCAGCAGACGCAGGTTGCTTTTACACTCGTTAAAGAAGTTCATCTCCAGCGGCACCAGCGCCAGATCCAGGTTTAGCGTCGCCAGCTTTTCGGGATAGAACTCAAACGGCACGCCATAGTGGAATTCGCACTTCACGTTCTGCGGTTTCATGCCCATGAATACCCACTCGACTTCGTTTTCCAGCTCTTTCATAAAGGGCAGCAGGATCTCAAGGTCGCCGGTATGGCTACTGCCGCCCGCCCAGCCGACGCGCGGTTTTTTGCCCTGGCGACGCAGGCTGTTCAGCGAGGCCCACTGATCGTCCAGCCGGTTCTGCGCCACGCGAATATCGTGATGATAAGGCGCATAGGCTTCGGCCAGCGGCGCGGTGGAAACCACCAGCCAGTCCGCCTGCTCTACCGAGCGGCGCAGCTGCCGCACGATATCCTTCGGCAGCTTGCTGCGGAACACGCTTTTCAGCGGCAGATTGGGAATGTAGTCATCATATTCCATGATGATTTTGGTGTTGCTGACCTGCCGATACTGCTTCACGCGCTCGGGGATAGAAACGTCGGTCACCAGCTCCAGCAGCAGCGTATCGGGCTGGATTTCCGCTACTTCCATCACTGCCGGCAGGCCGTGGGTCAAACCGCCTTCCAGAATCAGGTTGCCCTCCAGCGCGCGGAACGGTTTGATCACGCGGTAGTTGCCGCAGCCGGTCAGATTCTTATGACAGGCCATCATAACCGGCAGCGGTCGTCCCGGCAGCGGCTGCTGGTAGCGTGACTGGCGCGTGCCCAGCTGGAAGTTGCCGCCAACTTTGGTCAATTGACGGTTATAGCTGATATCCACACTGAGCTGGCCGCGCCATTTTTCGCGCAGCGTATCGAAAACCTCCGGGCCAACGTGGGAAGCGATGCCGACTTCTTCGCCCAACACGCGGGTCGCGCCGCCCATATGCAGCAGACGCGCGTAAGGCGTCCAGACGGTCAGATAACCGCTGGCGCGCGCTTTGAGCGCAAAATCGACGTCGCCCAGATAAACCGGAAATTCCTCCACGCTGAAGCCGCCCAGCTCGCTGAAGACCTCTTTCGGCACCATCATGCAGGCCGCGCTGACGGCGGTGACGTTAAAGATCGACTTCAGCTGCTGCATGTAGCCCGTGTTATCCACGCTAACGCCGTCGTAAACCGGCGATACGCCCAGACCCACGCCCGCCACGATACCGGCATGCTGTACGCGCCCGTCGTGATATTCCAGTCGCGCGCCCACAATGCCCACTTCAGGACGCGTGGCGTGCTCGACCATCGCGGAGAGCCAGTCGCCCTCGACGATTTCGATATCGTTGTTGAGAAACAGCAGCAGATCGCCGCGCGCCTGCTCAGCAGCGAAGTTATTAATGGCGGAGAAGCTGAACGCCTGCGGCCAGCGCAGCACCCGCAGCTGATCGATACCCAGCGCCTCCAGCTGCGCCAGATAGTCGCGAGCGTCCTCATCCTGCGAGTTGTTGTCCACGATCAGCAGCTCGTAGCGCGGCCACTGCGTTTTTTCCATCAGGCTTTCGATACAGCGGCGCAGCAGCGGCAGGCGATCGCGGGTCGGAATAATAATGGAAACCAGCGGCTGCTGCTGATGGGTAAAGCGCACACGATGCAGTCCGGGCAGCAGGCCAGGCTCCACCACGGCAGGCAGTTGACAACGAGCCAGATGCGCAGCGGTTGAGGCCGCGCTTTCGGCGATAATCTCTGGCTGCTGTAGCCAGCTCTCCGCCATTTCCGGCACCAGCATCAGCGCATCGGCGATATGGCCGATAGCGTGAGCCCCGCGAGATTCGATAAATTTCCACGCCAGATCGATGCCGCCCAGCCTTGCATAGTCGGCGTTGAATCCGCCTGCTTCCCGTGCAGCCGCCACGTTAATCAGCATCTGCTCGCCGATATAGGGCTGGCTCCGCAGCAGGTCGATATTGAGATCGGGTTTAAACAGGCTTTCCGCAGCCAGCAGGTTTTCGCCGTTGATGCTGTCGCAGTACCAGAGCGCCGCGTCGGGCTGGCGCAGGCGATGTTCGGCAAAGACCAGCAGCGCCCAGGGCACCAGCTCGCAGCCTGCCGTTACCAGCAGCAGCGAGTCGGCCTGCGTCTCGCTGAACAGCCGGGCCAGCTGCTGGCTGTCGCCGAGGGTTTCCGTTAGCGCGGGCTGCAGATACTGCTCCGCCAGCGAAGCGCGGGTTTTTTCTACCGCAGCCGCGTCGCCGTGCGTATCCAGGATTGCCACGCCGATGTTGCCGGTTTCCGGCATCTGATTAATAAAGGAGAGCAGCACGCTGACGCGCGCGTCGGAAGGCTGGCGCGTCTTCAGCCAGTTTTCCAGCACGCGGGATTTTTCCGCGTCGTCGGCGATAACCTTGCGGTGCAGCGTCAGGCTGGCGGCTTCGGCTTCGTTAATCTGCAGTTTGGCCGCCTGCGGCAAACGGGCCAGCAGCGCAGCGATCTGGCCGCTGAGCGACCACTGCTGGAAAGCGTCCGCGCGGAAGCTCTGCGTCCACTGCCAGGCGTCGGCATAGGGTTCGATGATCTCTTTTACCCACTCTTCCGGGCTTTGATGAGGCGCACTGCCAAAGTCGGCCAGAAAATGCGAGTCGAGCGCCGCTTCCAGCGTCTCGCCGTTGACATAGCCCGCGCCGGAAACCGTATCGGTAAGGTAAGCGGGAATGCCGGCGGCCAGCGCCTGCACCACCGGACGCGACTGGCCCATCACCAGCTGATAACGGCTGAGGAACGCCGGCGTCAGTTCAACGTCGCGACGCCGCGAGCTGATATGATCGAGCTTGACGCCCTTTTCTGCCAGCAGCGCGCTGAGCGCCGTGACCGCTTCGTTTTGCTCGGCGGAAATCAGCAGGATGCGTGCCAGTTGCGGCATAGCCTGCGGCGCGACCTGCGCGAAATCGTCGCTGACGGAAAGAGGAAATATATGGAGTTTACGCTGGTCAATGCCTTTCAGCGCGAGCTTCGCATAGGAGATAGCGGAAACGGCCAGGCTGTAAGCCGCCAGCTTGTTTTCCAGCGGAGCGCCGTAGGGCAGATCCTGATCCGCGTAGGCGTAGTAGTGCTGAAAAACGCAAACGCCAGATATTTCGCCTTTCTGCAGGGCCGAGATCATTTTCAGACTCATGTAACCCTGGCAAATCCAGATTAAATCGTAGTGCGCCGCCAGCGGATGCTCATCTTCCATAAAGCACTGCACTCTGCCGCTCTGCTGCAGCGTCTTCAGCCGGCGTAAACAGGCGCCTTCCACCAGCCGCGTGACCAGGTCGATCTGCCAGCCCTGCGTGTAGAAATGATCGACCACATCCATCAGGGTCGTTTCTGTATCGGTTAACCGGTTAAGTTGATCAATAGTAATTAAAAGACGATTCATACATTTTCTCCGCGCCATCTTATGTGGGCAAGACAGAAAAAACCCGGCCGTAGCCGGGTCGACGAAACGTGTCGTGCGGGATTACTGCAGCAGAGACAGAACGCCCTGTGGTACCTGGTTGGCTTTTGACAGCACAGAGGTACCCGCCTGCTGAAGGATCTGCGCCTTCGACATGTTGGAAACTTCAGTTGCGTAATCAGCATCCTGGATACGGGACTGTGAC
>Ga0157363_1003129_pt1 | contig 14839 bp, 11 predicted proteins | sample AttsexASBM1_FD_111477 | JGI IMG/M metagenome (GOLD analysis project Ga0157363, IMG submission 111477) | Fungus gardens microbial communities from leaf cutter ant in Ribeirão Preto, State of São Paulo, Brazil - Atta sexdens ASBM1 | ecosystem: Host-associated > Fungi > Mycelium > Unclassified ...
AAACAATTTATGTTAAATACATTATTATATATATAAAAAATAACTATATTCTGAATTTTAAGATGTATATATATTATATATATATATATATATATATATATATATATATATATATATATATATTCATATAAATGAATTAATTTCAAAAATTGCGTGCCGATGTGGTTGTCGGACTTTCAATCTGAAATATTAATACACCCCCCCCACTTTTCCCAAATTTAATCTTAAAAAACTGTAATAAACTTATTGCGAAAAATATTGCCTCAGCCGGGAGTCGAACCCGAATTTCTTGCGAGCGCCCTAAGCCTTTAGACTACCGAGATCTTAGCTTCTATTATTCTAATATTCTTCTCTATACATATCGGTTATTGCGATTTAATTTAAAATACAATTAAAAAATTTAAATAACAAAATTTTCATGTAAAAATACTTGATGCTGCTGGATCTAAAAATGAAATAATAAAAACCATTCAAATGTAATAACGAATTTAATTTGAAAGCTACATTTATTAAAAAGAAAGTTGAATGGTGAATATTTTAAAAACATTATAAAACATTAATGGTATTACAGTACTATAGTTAAACCTAATAATTTTCACAACGCACACAGAAGAATTCCAAACTTAAATATGTCCTATACTTAATTCTAATTTGCATGCCGTATTATTCGCTCGCACGTATTCAAATTGATTATACTTATCAAATTGATTATACTTATTCCCATCATATTTTGTTTTTAAAATTCTTTTAATCCTATATATTATAGACATCATTTATATCTTAATTCATACTTACGTTATTATGTTTTAATATTTTATTATAACATTTTTCTAGAGTCATAATGGCTCTACATTTTTAGGCCTAGCAGCGCCAAGTGTTCTTACATGAAAATTTTTTTATTAAAATTTTTTATTTTTGTTCTGTTACATCCTTAATTCTTTGTGATAACTCTTGGATTGAAAAGATAACGTAATTTGGATTTCATTTTTTAATTTTATACAACAGAGTTTTGTTCAAGGTTATTCAAGGTATATGATTTAAATTGAGCAAGGTAACAATTTTTAAAGATTATAATGTAACGCCAATTATTGATATCAGATTTTTTATATACTTGATACATACCATTCAAATTAAGTAATTTTTATTTAAGGGATTTTAATTTGGTGGCAAATTTAGCGCCCATTATTGATATCATTTCTTTTATATGCCTGATATGTTCAAATTAAGGAGAATTTTTATTTATGGGACTTTAATAGGTAAATATGTATCACTTTAGATCTTTCATCATATATTTTAAGTTGATACATTTTTTTTCAAAGCACGTACTGATAACATTTTTTTACTTTTTTTAAAAAGATAAATATATATACTCATATCTCATGCATTTTGTAGTGTTTAACATCTTCTTACAAATAGTATATAAATTAATCAGTTTTATATACAATTTTTTTCGAAGTTATAATTACATGAATTCTATATTTAAAAGTTTTATGTTTTAAATCTTCTGTTTTCATGTTAACAATTAGTAAAAGAAAAAATAAACAACAATAAACACATATATCATGAATAAATTGTTGATTATAATAAATTAATGAATACAAATTATATTTATTTATTTTCTTTTTGATTTATTATGCATTGATTTCTATACATTTTTTTCTTCTATAATATTACAATATATCTTCAAATTTTTGCTTTAATGTACAAATACATATATAGTTTTTATATGTATAAGTTTTTAATACATTTTTTATACATTTCTAAAAAATGTACACACATATCTCCAAATGATAACTAGTTCAAACTCTTTTGTATATTTTGTTAGTTTTGCAAAGTTTAAATCAACGACCTGCCCAACCAATAAATATGCCTGGTATACAAAACAAGATGCCAGGTATGGGTATGATGCCGTCGCAAACTGGTTCAATGAATCACATGGGCCCCATTCAGAGTATGCAAAACAATCCTATGCTGACTCAAATGAATCAGATGGGACAAGGAAATATTCCTCCACAAATGAATCAAATGGTGCCTGGACAAATGGGTCAATTAGGTGCTGGACAGATGCAACAAAATATGCAGGTATGTTCTATGTACTTACGTTTTTTGTACGTAAGTCATATAAGAATATATAAAAAGGTCAAAACAAGGTAAAAGGATGAATCATTTTATTTTTGTCGTAATCTATTCATAGATTATTTTTATCATAGTCCCAGATGCAGACTCAACTACCAGGTCAAATGAATAATCAAATTACGGGACCAATGGGCAATATACAAACTAGTATATCGCAGCAAATGAATCAAATTGGTCCTGGACAATTAGGCCCTGGTCAGATGCAACAACAATTAAATCATATTCAAAGAAAAGTATACACTTATCTTTTTAATAATTCTTATTACCAATATCATTAATAATATCTTCATTAATTGGTAATATTCTATCAATATAATTTTCATTTTCATTTTTAGTCAAGTGAAATGATAAATACTGGATTTCCTGGTCCACGTAATGTTACACCTAATCAATTCTTGAGACAGAGTCCGTCTCCTTCAGCTCCAAGCCCAGCTGGATTGGGAGCACCGTCGAGGTAACATTCACATTCTTTTTAAATATAATGTTTAGGATTGTGTGATAGAAATTTAAAAGCAATTTTTTACATATATCTGATATAATAACAAAACAATGTATTTCCAGTAATCAAATGGTAGCCTCGCCTGCTCTAGTGCCATCACCAAGTCCTCAGCATGCCATTATGACAGGACCAACTCGATCTGTGAATTCCGTAGGTACGTTCAGATAATCGAGAGTTAATAAACATAAAAAGTCAACATAAATAAGAAAAGGAAAAAATGAAAGTAACTTAAACTATATTGAACTATATAATTATACAGGTATGGCACCATCTCCAAGCAGTTCGTTAAATACTCCCGGAGGTGTAGGCGCTACACCAAGTCCTCAGCAAGAAGATCAGGCTTACAGAGACAAAGTTAGACAATTGAGCAAATACATCGAACCATTACGAAGAATGATTGCCAAGATGAGCAACGAAGGAAGTAAGAAAATAAAATTACATGATTAACATAAATAACAATATTAAAGTGAATGTAATTAGACTAACAAGAAAAAAAATATTTTTTTAAATTGACCTTTCAGCTCAAAATCTCCCATTTTATGCTAAAAGAACATCTCTAAATTTTTATCAAAAAATATCAAGATTTATGAATCACTAATGAATGATTTTTAAATTAAATTTCGATTTTCCTTAATACATGTTTGATTTGATAAAAATGGCCTTAATCCGGATTTTAAATGTGTACGTTTTTTTGGTCGTTGAACACGATGCAATAATTCATTTAGCTTTACGATATTCTTAAGAAATACAGCTCGATTAATGTGAAAAAATGTCCAAATTTCGAGTTTAAAGTCAATTTTAGCGAAATTCCAAGCATTCAAATAGGCCGTTATTCCCTTCAAATTATAGATTTATTTATCCAGAACAAGATCCCTCCAGGTCTAAATATTTTAAAAACTATAAGAGACTGTCACCTTTGCTAAGACAAAGTTACTCAGAATCAATATGTCAAAGTCATTGGCGTGTCCGTTAATATGAATAATTACCTCATTTTTTTTTTATTATGTATTCATTTCCAATTGGGATTTTCCCGGGATTTCCTACAGGATCTTTAAAAGTTGCATTTCATTGGCTTATAAAACGTTTTTAAGAATAGAAAAAATATTTTTACAAATTTTAAGGTATATTGCTTTGTGGTTTTGACATCCTCAAATCAAATGTCTCAATTTAACAATAAAAAACTCTTTATTAGGAAATGAAATGAATACATAATAAAAAAAATATACTACATAATGTGTAATTTATTTCAATTAATTAAAAATCATTTTTTTTGTATTATGTGCTCATTTCATTTTCTAATAAAAAATTTTTTTATCAAATTGAGGCATTTAATTTGAGGATGTCAAAAGCGATATACTTTAAAACTTTTAAGATTAAAAAAAATTTTTTCTATGAAAACGTTTTATAATCCAGTTAAATGTAACTTTTAAAGACGTTGTAGAAGATCCCGGGAAAATTTCAACTGAATCTTGTTCTAGAAACCTACAATTTAGGGGGAGTAATGATCCATTTGAATGCTTGGAACCTTGCTAAAATCGACTTTGAATTCAAAAATTTTTTTTTTTTTGTTCACATTAATCGAGCTGTATTTTTTAAGGCATATATCGTAGAGTTAAATAAATTATTGTATCGTGTTCAGCGACCAAAAAAACATACATTACTACGACAAGTCAATAAGTTCTTAGAAAATCTGTCAGATGGCACTCGCAGTGTCATGTCACATTTTTGATAAGTAGCATCTCTCAGCTGATTATTATCAAATTTTGAGCGGAATTCATCGCGTGATTTCATTTCTGTAAACGATTAAAGCAACCTTTATATTTTTTACAAAATGGAAAAAAACGAATTCAATGCAGTGATCAAAAATTTCGTGATTAAACATCTACATGTGAAAGATTTAACGCCGAAAGAAATCAAAGCCGAGTTGGATAATGTTCATAGCATATCTGTACTAGCGTTTGCGACTGTACACAATTGGGTGAATAAATTTAAACGTAGTCGTACATTCAAATGTGATGCATCTCGTTCAGGCTGCTACGCCAGAAATCATCGATAAAGTCCACGATATTGTTTTGACTGACGTTTTGAGTGAATTGATCGACGAGTGAAAGTGCGCGAGCTTGTTGAAGCCACAGGCATATCACAAGGCACAGTGATTTCAATTTTGCACGAACAATTGGGTATGAAATGCTATCGGCAAAATAGGTGCCGCGTTTGTTCACTGTGGATCATAAGCGCGACCGTGTGACGATTTCAAAACAATATTTGGAGATGTTTCAATGTAATCCAGATGAATTTCTGCGATTCATTATCTGTGGACGAAACATGGATCCATTACTTCACACTCGAGACGAAAGAACAGTCAAAACAATGGACTTAACCGGGTGAAGTAGCTCCGAAGAAGGCGAAGACCGTAAAATCGGCCGGAAAGGTAATGGTCACAGTTTTTTAGGATGCACGCGGTATAATTCACATTGATTACTTTCCGTCGAAGCAAACGATCAATGGCGATTACTATGCGGCCTTATTGGATCGTTTCAACAACATTTTAAGAAAAAATGTCCCTATTTGGCGAAGAAGAAAGTGCTCTTCCATCAAAATAATGCATGGGTTCGTACCCGGCATCGATGGCAAATCAACGAATTCCATTATGAATTGTTTCTCCATCCAGCATATTCGTCAGATTTAACTCCCTGCGACTTAACTATTTCTTATTTCCAAAACCTGAAGAAATGATTCGGAGGAAAGAGATTCACCACCAGAGAACAGCTCATCGCTGAAACAGAGGCTTATTTTGAAGGGTTGGACAAATCATATTATTCGGACGGCTTATTCGGAAAAAGTTAGAGAATCGTTGAATCAAGTATATCGAGCTGAAAGGAGATTATGTTGAGAAATAAAAATGAATCGATCAAAAAAAAAATATGTTTTACTAATTTTTTCTAAAAACTTCTTGACTTGCCCTCATATATTTAAAATCCGGGAATGGGTAGTGACTAGTTGAAAAGTTAAAAGTTAAAAAGTTAAAAAGTTAATCATTTTTAACTTAACTTAGTTAATTTTAAATGCATTAATTTTTAACTTAATTTAGTTACTTTTAAACTTTAATTTATTAACTTTTTTAAAATTGAAAATTTTTTTATCTTTCTTAATGCTAATATTTTTTTTTATAAAGTAAACATTCAAACAACAAAGTTTTTAAACATTAGAGAGAATTAATTTAGAAAAATCAATGATTTTATAAATATATATACTCTATAATAGACTCTATAATAATAAAAATTACACCATACCGTAGTTAGTTTTTATCGATTCACTAGATTTTGTCAATTCCCGCTTATATTTGAATCACACTAATTTTAGGTATCATAAACGTATTTCAACATAAATATGAAATGAGCTTTAGATGAAAAATTATTATAGAACAGTTACACATCTACATTTTCTAATTTTTTATTTTTTTTTATATTTTTTGTACAAATATCTAGTCGATGTAGTCATAAACATGCATGAACAGTCGTTTCATAAGTTAAAGAAAGTTAACATAAAGGTTAAAGAAAGAGAAATAATGCAATACACTCTTCTCTCTCGTAAGATTTTGACAAAAACATCTACTCTGTATGACTCTTATTATATATAAGCAACTTATGTGAATATAAAATTAAATTTGCCTAATAATCTATATTTGTAAAGATTATTTAATGTAATCTCATTTTAAGAAAAGTTAGGACATTCTGATCTCAAAAAATAATTTTTTTTTAATATTAAAAATTAACTTTTTTTTAAACTTAAGTTAATTTAATCTTAACTTTTATTAAATTAATTCTTTATTCCTTCAACTTAATTTTATAAGCCATTAACTTTAACTTAATTTAGTTTTAAAAAAATATTAACTTTAACCCAACTCTGTTACAATCCGGTTTAAGCCATTTTTGCATCAAATCAAACATGTATTATGGAAAATCGAAACTTTAATTTAAGAATCATTCCCTAGCGACCTCTAAATCTTAATATTTTTTGATAAAAATTTAAGAATATTCTTTTGGCATGAAATAGAAGCTTTTGAATTGAGACTGATTAAAAAAAAATTTTTTTCTCTTTTCCTTGTCAGTTTAATGTTAGTCTATTAATAAGAAATCGGATTTTCAAAACATTAAAAAGCTCTGGCTTGTTTAAAAACAAAAAATTTATTCTATGAAAATTAATGTACTAAAAAATGTATTTAAAAATATACAAATATATGAAATATACAAATGAATAATACAAATATATGAAATTATTTTTTCATATTTAGAATTTCTCAACAAAAAGAAAGAAAGTGACATTTTTAATATTACATATACCTTTTTAATATTAAGAAACGTTGGCATTAGCAATGGATAAAAGCACAGCGATAACTCGCAAATTTTCTTTGAAAATAATATCCGTGAAAGTCTAAAAAGCGTTATACCTTTCTAATAAGCAATTCGAATAAATAACTACTGTGAATAAGTACTGTTTATCTTTGTTTGTTTTCTGTTGTAGATGTTGATAAACTCAGTAAAATGAAGAAGCTCTTGGAAATTCTATCAAATCCCAGTAAACGTATGCCGTTGGATACATTGTTAAAATGTGAAGTTGTCTTGGAAAAATTAGATTTTAAGAGAGGAGACGGTAGTGTAGGACCGCCAGTAACAACATTGAAGGAGCACCAAATTTTCAGTCCACTATTAGAAGCTGTAAGCGCACATCTCCAAAGTCCAGTAATCAATCACACATTGCAACGCACTTTTGGACCATGTTTGGATGCATTATTTGGACCAGAGATAAAGTAAGAATGCATACATATATAAAAATCATTTATATAAAATCATTTTTTATTTTATGTAATAAATTTATAATAAAAAATTGAAATATATTCTATGATCTATACAAAAATAGAAATTTGCCACCACCTTTGAAGAAGCAAAAAATAGAGGAATCATCTAGCGAAATACCAGACGTATTACAAGGAGAAATAGCTAGATTGGACCAACGATTTAAAGTATGTAATATCAGCTTCTAAATTCATTTACAATTTATTTTGTGTTATTAAATATTTACTTTCAAAGTAAGTAAACTTTCAAAGTAAGTAAACATAAATTTTTGATAAAATTATTTACTTATATTTACTGTGAAAGTTTTACTGGTGTTAAAACTTTTTATTTATAAAAATGTTTTAATTTTATAATTCGTAAATTTTGTTAAAATTTTTATATGTAAAATGATATACCAAATTACGCATTTTATATCTGATTTATAATTAAAAAGATAATATATACATAGTAAATAGTATATACATAAATATAATTATTATATAAATATATTATATAAATATAATCATGCAATTTTTATTTTAGGTCAGTCTGGACCCAGCGCAGCAAAGTGGATCGAGATGCATACAATTAATATGTTGGCTTGACGATCGTCATCTTCCATGCGTTCCACCGATCTCAGTTACAGTTCCCGCAGATTATCCTTCAACACCGCCTCGTTGCGTTATGGCACCGCATGAATACGAAGCAACGACATTTCTGTGTGCCGTACAAAAGGCCCTGAACATCCGCATCGCGAAATTGCCGCGCCGTTTCTCTCTTTCTCAATTATTGGACACATGGGAAATGAGTGTGCGACAAGCCAGCGCACCAAAGGAAATGTCTATTACTGCCAGTACAGTCTTGATGGGTTTATAGTACAAATCACGTAAATATTTGATAACATAAAAATGAATCGATTAATGATAGTCAAAAACATTAGACAATAACATAAGCAATAGCAAATAAAAAATATTGATTTGTTTTCTATATATCACTGGTCTTATATAACAACTTATTGCAAACAAAAATACTTATAAACATGAAACATGAACTATGAAAATCTATATATTATAGTAATGAAATAAGCATATACTCTTCAAAAATTCATATTATAACCTTCTTTCGTTAATACCTGTAATATTAATCACAGATCTAATTTCTAAATTTGTTATTTTAAAAAAGATTTTTATTTTCTCCATTAGACATTCTTCTTCTTTCTTTTTAACAAATTGAACATGAAAAACATTTATAACTGATTGCTTTAGATTTATTGCTTTAGATTTATTGCTTATAGTATATCTATGAAATTTTTTTATTAACCCTCAGTACCCACATCTCAAAAATGTCCCTATCTATTACATCCAAGTTTTTATAATCCAGCGTTTTCTTTTGCTTGTATCTCAGATTGTAGTGAATCGATTTTAACTAATTTTTTTTTAATCTATCGTTTAAAGATTGAAAAAAAAAAGAATTTTTTAATTAGAAAGTCTAAAATGTAGCACAAAAGGTATTTTGCAATAAATGAAAAGCAATAATCGGAAAAAAACGTTTGCACTATGAAAATCGGAGGAGAAGAGGATACGCTAACTCTTTATAAGTACTGAGGGTTAAATTATTATTTTTTTTTTTTCAATTTTATATAACACTAATTAATTACATTATAATAAAGTGGCAGTTTTTCCTAATATATGTTTGTATATATATCCGTGTATGTAGATATAAATGTATAATATATAAAATGTATAATACATACATAATGAAATGTAATTTATTGATTTATTAGATAAATACATTTCTATAAAATTTTTGACAATTACAGGTTATGTTATGTTAGTAAATATGTAAAAAACACAAATGTCTTTTTATATAATTATTTGTAATTTTATAAAAATTAATTACTTTATCACACAATTATATATTATAGTATTTACATTACACAGGGTAGAGCGGGGCTATTTGAGCATAAGGGCAAGTTGGTCAAACGCAAATATCTAAATAAATATATAGATACGTCTATATAATAAAAAATATACAGATACGTCTATGCTTGCATAATGTAGCATTAAGACAGAGATTACTTAATACAAGAGATGTCTTAATACAATAATCTGTGTTCGATTGTTAATAACCAAATACGTGTGCTTTTTCGATTTCATATATCAAAAATAAAATTATTAGGTAAGTATTTTTTTAGTTCTACATAGTATTTAAAGCGATTAATAACAGTCAAATGTGTTTTTTTGGATATAAGTTATTATCTTATTTTTTAACTTTAATGTTCAAGTTGCTATTTTATTTATAATTTTTCATTAAATATTATAAATGTTATAAAAAAGTATTTCAGTCAACATTGATATAGGCCTTGTTAGGCCAGTATCTCATAACTAACTTTATAAACTCAGCTGCTTAAATGAAATCTGTCTTTATCAATACTTCTTATTTTATATTAACGATTAAACATTTTACGTTTATTTATTATAAAAAGTAAAGATTTTAGTTTTTCTAATTTTGTTAAAGCATCAAAAAAAAGAGTATACAAATTATTATACTTAAGATGAAAATAATAAAAATTTGATTAATATACACATCATTCTTTCATGTTTTTAATAATATATAATCTCATTAAACGATTATCTTCATAACTCCATTTATTTTTCGAGGATGCCCAACATGCCCTCTAGGTGAGGCATAATTGATCCACTTTGCATCCTTATAATTAACGTAATTTTGTTCTTATTTACAAGCTATATTAAAAATATATTAAAGATTTAAGTACTTAAATATTGAACCAGATGAACATGCAACGTTTTAAAGCATTTAGCATTAGTGTATCGTAATTGTGTGAAGATTTATAATAACTAAAGAAAAAGTCAACTCTGGCTGCACTCTACCCTATATTAATGCTTAGGATAAACCAACCAATAAATGACCGAATTGTTGAATTTATATGTACGTTTAGGGATGATCCTGGAATAAATCAATTATAACAAAAGAATAACTGTTAAAATTATATTTATATTTAATTTTCTTTTAAATATTCATTAAAATAATTACTTTTTTTTAACGTAATTGTTTTTAAATTAATTATAAAGTGCAACACGCATGAAAACCCAATAGACGACCGCATACACTCATCGAATGACCGAGTACGAGCTAGTAAATGACCAATTAGTTGAAACCTTGGTTGAACATTGAAATGTTACAGGAAATAATAAAAAAAATATTAAAATACTATATACTTCTATGTACCCATATAGATTGACGGGATAGGTAATTTGATTAATGATAATATGACAAAGAATCATTTTATTGAAAGGATTCCTTTTTTGTTAAGAACATATTTTTATTCGAAGTTAGAAAATTTGAAGTAAACATGTTGCTATTAAAATATCATTTTTAAAACATTTACATATGCGTACGAACCATATGTAAATTGTTAAATTTAACTTAAAATAATCAGTCTCACGTACAGATATAAATTAAAAGTAACGCATTATATATTAAATTCTTTTGAAGTATATTATTTATAATCTGAAGTATTTATAATTTAATAAATTAAATGTTACATAATATAAATAATATTTTTTTTGAAGTGTAACTGAAATCTATAAAATATAATGACCAGAAAAAGTATTGAAAACTTATACTCAGGATCATGTGTTTCAGTTATTGTATAATATTATATTACTTACAATCTTACTGTTTATAATATTTTTCAATATCTTTTGTTTGGTATAATTAACATTAGCAACATGATTTTTTAAATTCAAAGATTCAGTTTTTCTCTTCTAGAGAAATAATTCGGCCTTAGCTTCTTTTTCTTTCTTTTTAATTTCCATCTTTGCCTGCTTTTTTAATTTTGATTTTTTTTAATTACTATTTCTTTTTTCTTAACTTGCTTAATTTTTTTCTTAATTTCTTTTTCGAATTTCCTCTTTCTCTTTCGAATTTTTGAAATTCCTTTTGACGTTCTACTTTTTCCATTCCTCAGAACTAAAGCATAATTTTAGGCTTTTTATTTATTTTTCCTTCTTTTATGCAGATATCTATTTTCTAAAAAAAATGTAATTTTTGTTTCCAGAATTTGTTTACATCAATAATTTCTTGTGAATTTTCTATAATGATTTCACTTATTGTTGACTCTTTTTGCAAAGATGATTCATCAAACAAGAAATTCTGACAACCTTTTTCTGCTAATAAATTTACTGATTCGCTGAACTGAACTTTTAAACAACAATTCTATTTTAATATATTTTTTTATATTGTATATAGAAAAATATATTATTATTATGATTATGTTATTGTTATTTCCAGCTGATAATATATTGCTGATTTACACAATGATTCATCACACAATGATCAATCTATTTCTATATTTGCGCATGGACGATGAGAGAAATGACGCTTCCTACTAAATGCCATTTGACACTGACATCCGAGCCAAGTAGAAAACGTATTGCACATAACAATTTCAGACTTTGTACATTTGAAATAAGTAGCTGGCGCCCTACAGAAACCTCAAAGAACAATACTATGCTTATAGAAATGAGCTAAAGGTTTAGTATAAAAGAGTCTACGAAAATTTCATTTGTATGCTACGAGTGAAATTGCTGCTCAATTCTTCGGCATACGAACAGAGAAAATCAACCAAAAATATAATATATGTGAATAATATTGTATATTTCTTGTTTATAAAGACATTATTTGTACATTATTTGTACATAAAAATTGAAATAACTAATATCATATTTGTTTTATTATTTTTCTTCTCAAAAGAAAAAATTTTGATCAGGATACATAAGAAGCTTGTTACGAGCCTGAGGAGGTCCTTAATTTTGATCGTTTCTGCTGATCCAGCGAGATACACCTGAAACAACGCCAATGTCGCAATAACGAGGAACTAAAATAGTGCTCGGTGTCATAGCTTCATGTCAATTTTATTCGTAGCGTACGAACGAAATTTTGGCGACTTTGTTCTCTTATATTAAAACTACTAGCTCATTTCTACAGGCATAGTATTGTTCGAGATTTTCTATAGGCTGCTGGCTACTTATTTTAAATGGGTAAAATCTGAAATTCTTATATGCAGCACATACTGCGATGAGTCGACTGCAGGAGCCGGTGACAAAACTACAATTTTTAATTTTCTTTCATATTAAATTGTAAGTGGCAGCCAGTGTTGTTGTCGATATTTTTTTTATTATAAGAAGGACTTTTCAATCCATAAGTGCAATTAAGAGAAATGAACCGGGGAAAATTAATCACACTTTGTTGGTAAAACAGGGCACTCCAATATCACCTTAAGAAGACTATATCATGCTTACATTCTCCTATTATATAATTAAATTCAATTTATTATAGGAACTTATATACATATTTATATTGTTACAAATTGTTACAAATATGTATTACTATATATATATATATATATTGGGTTGTCCGGAAAGTTTGCCGATTTTGAAGGAAAATTGAAACGCAGAAGATTTAGATTTTTAATTTCATTTATTAAATTTAAATCTTTTGCGGCACGAACTTTCTGGACAACCCAATATATATACATATATAGGATCTTTCAATAGAGACACTCGAAATTTGTTAGATCATAGTAGTCATGTTGTTAAAGTGACATCTGTCAAATTTGTTGTGAATTGTTTAGTAGTGTATGGCAAATTACCATGGAAAGTTATAGTGTTGAGCAACGTGTGCAAATCATAAAATTTTATTATCAAAATCAGTACTCCGTTCGAGAAACGTTCCGCGCATTACGTGATTTTTATCCTCGCCACAACCGTCCTGCCGAATCGACTATTCGACGTTTGGTGATCAAATTCGAGTCAACCGGTTCGATAAATAATCAGCCAACATCAGTCATCACCGAAACGCAAGGTCTGCTGAAAACATCGCTGTTGTGCAGAATGTATGGAAAAACCCGAGGCGGTCAATTTCTCGTCGTCACAAGAATTTAGCCTTTCTGCGACTTCAACTTGGCGAATTTTGCGTCAAGACTTGGGTCTGCACCCCTATAAAATTCAACCCAGGAACTTAAGGTAAACGACCATAGACAACGCCGTGTGTTCGCTGATTGGGTTCTGGAGCAGTTGGAAGTTAACCCAAATTTCGCCAAATAAATCATCTTAGCAATGAGGCCCATTTTTGGATGAATGGATGGATATGTGAACAAGCAAAATTGTCGAATTTGGGACGATACCAATTCACGCCAGATACACCAGTTCCCGAGAAATGCATCCTGAGAAAGTCACTGTTTGATGCGGATTTTGGTCATCGGTTCGTACTTCTTCCAAAACGAAGCGGACGTTGCCGCATAACCGTCAACGGCGAGTGTAGATCGATGATAAGCAACTTCTTGTGGCCTAAAGAGGATGATATGGATACCGATAACATGTGGTTCCAACAGATGGATGGCGCTACGTGCCACATACCGCATGCTGTGATGGACATTCTGCACGAGCGATTTGAGGGCATGGTTATTTCGTACGGCGGCGACGTGAACTGGCCACCGAGATCGTGCGATTTACGCCTTTAGACTTCTTCCTTTGGGGCTACCTTAAATCGCAGATCTAGCGATCTAGTATAAGTTTAAATTCTGTTTGCTCATAGGTGGCATTAGTGAGCGTACAAAACTACCCTGAGCACACAACACACTCTTTTTTTATGTGTTTGACATCTGTCAACATTAACCAGTCACATCATCAGCAATTTCATACAACAACATATATTTTTTCTTTCTAATCATGTCTAATTTTTTGCTAAAAAAAAAAGCATATGCGAGAAGCTTTGTTTTCTGTTTCAATTTGAAGAAATCGGCTGCCGAATCGCATCGAATGCTTGTGGAGGCCTATGGCGACAGTGCTTTAAACAACATGCAGAGATTGGTTTCGATTCAATGACGACAATTTTGACCTGAGTGACAAGAAGCGTGAAAATCGGCCCAGGAAGGTTGAGGACTGTCAATTGCAGGCTCTTTTAGACGAGGACGATATCCAATCGCAAAAAATGCTTGCCGAGCAATTAGGTGTTTCTCAAGCAGCCATTTCCATGCGGCTACATGGGGAAGGTTCAAAAGATCGGATAATGGGTGCCGCATGAACTGAACGATAGACAGATGGAGCGACGCCAAAACACATGCCAAATTCTGCTTGCCAGACAAAAAAGAAAGTCGTTCTTGCGGATTGTGAAAAGTGGATCTATTTTCAGAATCCTAAACACAAGAAATCTTGGGTTGATTCCGCCCAACCATCAACATCTTCCTCAAGACCAAATCGCTTCGGACGGAAGACGATGCTGTGCGTTTGGTGGGATCAGGAGGGTGTCATCTACTACGAGCTGTTAAAACCTGGTGAAACTGTTA
>Ga0157363_1003130_pt1 | contig 14839 bp, 21 predicted proteins | sample AttsexASBM1_FD_111477 | JGI IMG/M metagenome (GOLD analysis project Ga0157363, IMG submission 111477) | Fungus gardens microbial communities from leaf cutter ant in Ribeirão Preto, State of São Paulo, Brazil - Atta sexdens ASBM1 | ecosystem: Host-associated > Fungi > Mycelium > Unclassified ...
AAATTGCAACTATATGGCAGACAGACAGTGCAGCATATAAGCTGAAGCCAAGGTTGTTTTATAAGTCCATACATCTCTAAATCTATCTTGTGGACTTTCACCCCCAGTGTGAACCACACCTGATATCTGTACTGAAAGAGGTTAGAAAGTTCAGATAAAAGAGTAAATATTATCTGTGATTTGGGACAAATAACCTCAATAGGATGTGTGTCATATGCAAGTCCACCCGTCTGGAAATAATGTCCTCATGGTAAAACCACCTCCGAATCATACAAGCCTGCCTTCCACAGCGGCCACCTTTCTCACAACATATCTTATGGCAGTGCTGCAACTCTCTGGGTATTCCGTCTTCCACGACGGAGATACTCCTATTCAACTCGGTCTTCCATGACAGAGTTACTCCTGTCAGTGTCTCAACACTGAAACCTCTGCTCGGGGTAATAGGGGTTTTACCACTGAAACCCTGAGTATCTCCTATATTATCAGTTTGTATATAAGACTAGTAATTACACTGTAATTCACTAGTCTGATAATTGACAAAGATAACTCTTATTGAACTCGATCTCTGGTGTTCAACGGCGACACACAAATCAGTACTCACTCCCACTTGAACTTTCTCTCCTTCATCTGAAGTTGCGACCACATGGCAGACAGATGGCACAGCACATAAGCTGAAGCCAAGGTCATTCCACAAGTCTGCTCATCTCCGAGTCCATTCTGCAGACTTCCACCCCGGTGTGAACTGCGCCTGACAATGTGACACTTTATATTACAGTGTCTTTTTATAATCTGTCCACATAAGAGAACAGCAGTCGCTCTAAAAGCACTATCCAGTATAGAATGTTTTTTCTTGAAGCAGTAGTTAGTTATTTAAGTAGTTAATAAACAGTGTAAAGTGGGACTTGAAGAGAACTCACTAGTACTTATGAAGATTGAGTCAAGTTCTGAGTATAAATCCAAGAAGGAGACTAGCACTAGTTCTATCCTATCTCTATATATATTCTCACTTCCTATATATTTTCCATCCTCATTATTAGATAAGGTAACTTTGATACATAGTCTATATATACTTACATCTAGCTTACCCTAAATATTATAAGTCTATATAAATAAAATCATCATATCTTTTATAATGTATGATATTATTCTTTCATGTCACATGAAATTGTGACCATGATTGTGACATGTATGACTTGTTGGTGATGATTGTTACCTTTTGTCATATCATGCTGTCTCTTCTAAGTTCAAAGTAAGAGATAAAAAAGTTCAAGTAAAAATAGACAAGATTTAAAATAAGAGACTAGAACTGGAAAGAAACAAGTCTACTATTTTTGGTTCTGATATTATCTCCCCTTCAAGGTTTCTTTTCCAAAGAAACAGACTTCCACCTTTGCCAACTTCTTTCTAACTTTTTTAAGTAATCTCTTTTGAACTTCCCATTATTTCACCCATCTTTGCCATATATTTCCTTGGCAACTCCCCCCTTCTAAAGTCTCCTTCCTCTACCATATTCAATTTCTCTTGTTGTCTTACTTCTGTACTCAGCCTTCTCTTAAATTCTGCCACTGCTTCTTTTATATTTTACAAGTCCTTTTCTTTCTTCTATATATCACTTTCTACTGTAAACTCCTTCCATCATACTAAATACTTTGTTACTCCTCTTATTTTTCATTTGTTCAGTATTTTTTCAACCTTCCATTTTTCTTCTCCATCCATTTCTATTGGTTTTGGTTCCTCTATCCTTTACTCTTTTATTGGTTCTTGATACCATACTACTCAACTCACATTCACAACTGGATAAATCCTCATTGTGGTTAGCAGTTTTAGTTTAACTGCATTTGTAGATACTAACTCTTCAATGGTATATGGTCCCATATAGTGGTCTACTAATTTTCTCACTGATTGTTCTTTAAATACTAAGTCTTTTATACTCAGCATTACTCAATCTCCCTTTCTCCATGGTTCTACTTTCTTTCTCCCTCTGTCTGCCTGCTTCTTCATCTCTTTTTGCACTCATTTCAGTGCCACCTTAACTATCTTCTGAATTCACTTCATTTTTGTTGCAAACTTTATTGTCTTTTCTATCTTCCCCTTCCTTTTGATGTTTGCTCTTATTCTTAACTCTCTCCTATAATTTGCCATAAAAGAGAACACTTGAGTTGCCAAATGCACCTTGTTATTTACTGTAAATTCTACAGATGCTAACTACTCAGACCAGTCCTTTTGTTCATGATTCACAAAGAACCATAAGTACTGTTCTAGTTCTTAGTTCATATACTTTGTCTATTTATTTGTTTGTGGATGGAAAGCTATCAACAAACTTGTTTGAATGCTCAGCATGCTATTCAGTTCCTTTGTCATTTCTACTGCAAATTGTGGCCCCTTATCTGATATTATACTTTCTGGCAATCCATACAGCTTCTATATATTGTCTCTAAATAACCTTACCAATCCTTCTGCCTAGGTTTCTTCTGTTATGGCTACAAAGTGTGCCATTTTTGACAATCTATCATATACTACTGGAATTGTGTCCTTCTCTGTCACTAGTAGTAGTTTGGTGATAAAGTCTACTATTAAGTATGTTCATGATTTTTCTAGGATCTCATTTGCTATCAACTTTCCTGCTGGTACTTTCATCCTATTCTTCATTCTTTGACATAGATCACAGCCATCCATATACATCCCTACATGTTATGGTACACTTGGACTTGAACATTTTTCTTTTTCTTTTATCTATCTTTCTTAATTTAATATTTCTTTTGTTTTTGTTTTCTTTTTCTTTTTCTTTTTTGGACAGTGCATGACTGCAGTAACATGACAAGTCACATGAAATAAGGTCATAAGCCTAGAATCTAGAAGAAGGGACTGGAAGGATGATATCAAGGTGCATATTTATTGCTAGCACAGACCATCTATGTATTGTATAAATAGTATAGGAATATAGTAGGAACTTCTTGTTGAGTTCTCTTGAAATTCCCATGAAATAATTTACTGTTGAGTTTATTTTAGTGATACTATTGGTCTTTGTGACTAGTAGTTGCTACAACATTATATCTTTAGTTATTCCTGGCCATGAGTAACTTCATTTTCTATGTCCAGCCACTGGTATATCATGATGTAACTAAATGATTTCTGTCCTCAATTCTTCATCTCTGGGTATATACACTTTTCCTTCTTTCAGAACTAGATTGTTCTCTACCTGCCATTCCTCATCTCTCAATACTTTTACTTCCACTTTCTTCATTTTTTCCACTACTCTAACTACTTCATTATCCTTTTCTCTAGCTTTTTTTATCTTTTCTACTATATCTACTTCTAGTTCTTTTATTACTACTACTACTAATCCTCAAGTCCTTTTTTCTTTTATTAGTTTTTTATTTTCATTATCTTTCTCTAATTCTACTTTCCAGTCTGATCTTCTACTTAATCCATCTGCTTTTTCCATCTTTGTCCCTGGTACATGTTTCAAGGTAAAGTCAAATCTCAATAGATATAAGACCTAGTGAGCTTGTTTTCTGTTTAACTTTTGTACTTTCATGAAGTATTCCAAGTTCTTATGGTTTGTCCAGACCTTGAACTTGAACTTGATACCCTTTAACAAATACCTCCAATTCTCTAATTCTCTGATCACAGCTAATATCTTCTTATCATGAATCTTGTAATTTCTCTCTGTTTTATTTAGAGATTTTGAGAGGTATGCTACTGGCCTCCATTGCTCATTCTCATATTCTATTGATAGGACTCCTACTGTTACATAGTCTGATGTATATGCTGCTAATACCAGTTCTTCAGTAAATCTTTTCTTTAACTCTCTGAACACTTTTTCTTGTTTCTCTGTCCACTTCTATTTCTAATCCTTTCTTACTGGATCATATAAAAGCCTGGCTATAAATGCAAAGTTTTTAATGAATTGTTGATAATAGTTGGCTAATCTCAAGAACTTCTGTATATTTTTGACTCCTTGATGTCAAGATTGTTGACAGTGGACTTTATTTTATTTTCTCTTTTCATTTTTGTTTTACTTTTCATTTCTTTTTCATTTTCATTTTTCTATTTTTAGAACAACTCGGGTTAGGGTTTATCAGTCACGCTGTCACATCAGTCACAAAGTGATGGCGTAGTCACAAGACTGATCACGGGACGTGAGAGAAGGGAGTAGAAGGTTCTGGAACAAAGTGACATCATACAGCATGGATAATACATGCTGGCCTCATGTCATACTCATGGTCATTTAGGATAGGGTGCACAGTAGCTAGCATGGACCAGGGATAAATAGTATATAAGATAGACTACTTTGTATTAGGAACTCTATCGAGTTCTCTTGTGTTACTCAATACAAGAGTTGCTTCTTGACTTAACCCTTTGAGTCTTGAACCATAACACTTGAGGAGTCTTGAACCATAACACTTGAGGAGTCAGCCAGTCTAACGCTCCCTTTACCTTTTTTTTCTCTATCTTGATCTCTTCTAGCCTTATTACTACTTCTAGGAATTCTATCTTTTTTATCTTCCACTTACATCTTTTCTAGTTTTACATACAAGTTGTTTTCTGCCAACTGTTTTATTATTTTCTCCACTACTTTGTCATGTTCTTTTTTTCCTTCTGTTTTTACAATGATATTGTTAATAAAGCTCACTACCTCCTTTGTATTGATCAAGTCCCATAAAATTTCATTTATTATGGTTTAAAACATGGCTAGAAAGTTAGTAAGCCCAAAGAACATTACTACTGGTTTAAAGGACTCTTTTAGAGTAGTAAACACTATCTTCTACTCATATCCTTCTTTTATCTATATATTATTATAATCCCATTGTAAATTCCTATAGTTTTGTACCATACATCTATTACCATTTTTCTTTTCTACAAAGAACACTGGTGCCATTTGAGAGAATTTTGAGAGTCTAATACATCCCTTTCTCAATTATTTATCAATGAACTCATATATCTTTTCTCTTTCTTCCCTAGATAAGAGATACATCTTCTCCTTTTTTGGTACAAACTCCTTCTTTACTTCTATCACATGGTCTCATATTTTTCTTGTTGGCATTCTTTTACTTGCTTTCTTCTCAAAGACCTGAATCTACTTGTGAAATCTTAGAGGAACCAGTCACTTAGCTTCTTCCTTCAATTTTGTTGCTTTCACTTCTTTGTCCCAAATCTCCCACTCTTCTAATACTCTCTTTACTTTTATGATTTTTTTCTTCTTAAGTTTATTATTTCTCTTTTCTTTTTTTCTTCATTCTTTCTCTTCTTGTTTCTTTCTTTTTCTTTCTTTTTCTTTTACCATCCTGAATTTCCTTGCTTTAGTCTCTACTGCTTTCCACACTCATCAGGAAATCTCATCATTTTTACTTCTCCTATTTTCCAATCAGTTTCTGGGTTATGTCAAGCTAACCAAGGTATTTTTAGAATCACATTCCACTTTCACTCTTCTATCACATCAATCTCTATCCTTTCCTTTTGTCTCTTGTAAAATATGAATATGTTTATCTCTACTGTATGCTCTATCAGTCTCTTCTTATTAAATATACTATTTATTTTTTATTCAATTTAAACCCCTGTTTCCTTATAAATTCTGAGCTCATCACTGAGCCTGTCACTATATTGTCTAACAATGCTTTTACTGTTATCTCTTCTTGTGTATTAGTCCTTTCTAATCCAATCTTCACTGTCACTTCTTTTAAGGTATCCCCATTCAAGTTACAGCAGGATGTATTTTCCACTACTCTACTACTGGGTATTGCAAACTTGCTGTAGTTGGAACCTAGTTGAGAACTACTAAATTTTTCTTCTCTTTTAAATTGTCCATATTACAATTATCTCTATACTCTATTCTTCTTTCTTGTACTACAAACCTCTGATTTCTATAATGTTTTGCAATATGTTCAAACTCTTCACAGTTATAACAGTTCCTTTCTCTGTCTACTCCTATTGTATATGGGTTGTGCCTTAGTGCAAACCTTATCTACTGCTATTGCAGATGTGTCATGGTAGTGTTAGTTTTATCTACTTTCTCTATTGGAGTATATTCTATTAGTGCCTACTAAAAGCCCCACCTTCTTGGCCATACTTAAGATTGTGGCAACTGTTACTATTGTGCTCCTCCAGTATTTGCTGAGATATTTGGCCTTGGTGTCAGAGTCTTTCTTCTCTCTCTCATTCTTTCCTTTTTTCTCCTGCTCTCTCTCTTCTAGATTAATTATCTTATCAAACCACTTATTAATACCTAGGAAAAACTGTTCTGCCTCTATGAGCTTGTACCTAATAGTGCTGTTTATTCCTCTTTTGAATTCCTCCACCAGTGTCCTTCTTTCATATCTACTTCCCCTAGCTGTTCTTCTGAACATTTGGACAAATTTGTCTATAGTATGAGTATCTTATTTTAGCTGCTTGAGTTTCACCACTTTTGCAAATTCATTGTCTTCTCCTCTAAACTTTTTCTTTAATGCTACTAATAGCTCTTCTGTTGATAAAAACTCCCAATCTCCTAATTTCAAATCTGCTAACATATTCTCCTTTCATATATCCACTATTCTTCCCTGGACATATGTCAAAATTCAGTATATCTATTCCTCTACTAACTTCACTTTTATCCTCATTTGAATATATAGTTTACATACTATTACAAAATCTGCCACCTTTCCTAGATCTCCATCAAATAATAGTGGTTCAGCTATCTCTGGTTGAAACCCATGTCTGGACCTTAGAGCTACTTTCTCTACTCCTCTCTCCATTTCTCCTAAACTAGCTGCCAGTTGTTTTGCTTGTTGCCTTATTAGAAACTGTAACTGCTCCACTGCATCATGTTGACTTATTTGGTGAGATAATGATGAAAAAGTGTGAGTTAGTGTTGATGTTGATATAGGTGTGGAGAAAGATAAGATATTACATATTTCAAGCTTAATTCCACTATAAGTCTTATTTTAAGTTGTTTTTCCAACTATTATTTTAAAGCTTCGTCTTTCTTGACTGTCATCACATAGGCTTTGTATGGGTATGTGACAACTTCTGAGAACTCACTAATAGATCTTAAATAAATCATATTTAATTCTCTAAAATTGTAAGAGAATCTACTACCTTGCTAAAATTTGAGTCTACAACAACATTAAGGCCCATCATCAATTCCACAGATCTCTCATCACTCAAATTTTCAACTGAAACCCCACCATAACACTTCTGAACCTCTACTTGTTCTTTCTCTTCTCTACTGCAACATTGCAGACCTCTACTCACTTTCTTCTAATTATTGATCTACTTTCTCTAATAACTGACCAATAATCTCCTACTGTTCAGAAATGTTTAAAACTACTGCATCAAAGTTTCTAACCACCTAACTCTATCATTCTGTAGTTAGATTTATAAATATTCTACCTGATGTTCTGCTTGATTAGAATAGACTCTTGGGTATTTGGAGTAGGGGTTGCCTCTGGGAAACTCCATTCTGTTCTCTTAGAATTTCCTTTTGACATTTAACTCCTTTGGTATATCTTCTAGTAGATTAATTTCATGATCTCATTCTCTTTGTTCTGATAACTTCTCAAATTTATTTTTGTTAAACAAATGCATAAATAGTCAAATATATTCTGGTAGATCTTCTGGATTTGTTAGATCTGGTTTCTTGCCAATTTCCTGGTGTCCTTTATTCATATCTTCTGTTAGTTGTATTTTTTTGGTTCTCAATATGAGTGAAATATCTTGGTGCTGTATTTTGCACTCTTTTAGACATCTTGTAAACTGTATTATCTCTTTTTTTAAATTTACTTCTGGATTGTACTTAACCAACCAGTTATATCCTAGGAACATATTTATGCTATTTAAGTCTGTAACTACTACATTAATTTTTTCCATGTATCCATTGATTTCTAGTTCAAGTAGCATAAATCTCATTACTTTTCTATTCTTAGTTTTATCTATATTGAAAACCTTAAATGATCTGTCCATAGGTTCTGTTTTAATATATTTTTTCTTTACTAGTTAATATCTTCATATTTGTATATATGTTGAGTTTCCTTTCTTTGTTATCTCTTTATTGTAGAATAACATATTAATTAAGGGATTTACTATGTACAGAAGTTCACCATACCATGTCTACTTTAAACCTCTGACAAAACACTTCTCTTTGTTGCTGTTTTTTTTGTCTGATTCTTCCTACATGCATCTGTTCTCTTCTGTTCTAACCTACAATTCTTTGTAAAATGTCCCACTTTGTTGCACTTGTAGCACTTTCTAGTTTCCATATCACTCCTGTAAGGAGATTAGTCTTATATTGAGGAATTGTAAGTGCTCAGGAACTCCAGATGATATTTGAATAAGATATTTTACTATTATATCACTACTATATATTATAATAGGATGGTCCAAGTATATGGTCTATGCACTTGACTAATCAATATTTACAACTATAATTAACTAAATAACTATAGTACTACTGTAGCAAACTAGACAATAGGAATCAGGATAAGGTAGAGATAGTTATCAGTCTATCAGAAGCTAGTTTAGGTAATGACCAGCCTAGGAGTGTAACTAAGCCTCTGTAGAGTGGATCTGGACTTAAATTATTACCAATATCCCCTGATAACTCCTGATATTCTTCTTTAGCAAAAATATTATATGTATATCATTGGTTTCAGAATTTATGGCCAATGTTTCAAACTCTATCATAAAGTTTGCAATATGTCTCTTTTCTTACTTGAACATTTTGATCTTTCATTTGACATCCACTGCCTTGCTCTTATCACTGAATCTTATCTTGACTTCTTTGACAAAATTGTTTTCTTTTTCTATTTGGTTGATTTTATTTTGTGCATAAATTCCTACTATGCCCCCTCTAAGTTGGGCTAATACTATGATGATCTTGTCATCTGTTGCTACAACTTTATTGCTCTTGAGGAATAATTGGATTTCTCTCCACCAGTCTTCAAATTTTGTCTTGTTATTGTCAAACCACCTTGGGTTTGGAACTATGTTTTTCAGCATGACTATCTCATCATATACTGCTGGTTTAGGTGCTGTTAACATCTCTTCTAATGATGCTGGTTCTGTAGTTCTATTTCTATCTGAGATGTATTCTTCAGTGATTCTCAATGATCCACATCTCTTTTAGTGCCTCAATGTCTGTCATTCCTTAGCTGTATCTGTCTGTCTTGTCTGTCCATGATATTTACCATAATAATCTGTGTCTAGTCTAGTCTGTTCTGTCCATGGTCTCTCTTACTACAAAACCATCTTTATTGCTGTTCTTCTAACAGTTTAACTGTTTGTCCATACTTCCACCACAAAGTTGTTTCAATAGTTCTTTAATGGCCTAATTGTCATGGAATTCCAGTGGCCTAACCACTATGTACTCTCCTTTTGCAAGGTAAGCCTGATGATGCTTTACCAAATATTATGATCCTAAGCTTAGCTCAGATTGCAACTAAGACAAAGACTTGAGAAATGAATAAGAAAATAATCAATTGGAAAAGTATAAGGATACAGGACTATATTTATAACTATATATACCTAATGACCATAAGGGATAGGTTAGGCATTCTTAAGAAAAAAATATAAGAAACATAAGGAGATCTCCACTACTATATGAGGTGCTGACTGATATTACATGAGAATGAAGCAAGGTACAGTTAAATATGAGTTACAAGTGAAATAAACCCCAACACATGTCTAATTTAAGATAGATGTGAGATAAACTATTGTTATCCATGAAGTATCAATCATAATATTTATGCTCCTGATAATAAATATTTAATTTCACTATATGCTCATTAGACCCCAACTTGCTGAAGGAACTATTTACATTTCTTACATATATGAGTCTTTCTATTTTGTTTAGCTTGAACCCTTGCTTCCTTAGAAACTCTGAACTCATAACTAGTTCCATTGTATCACTATCCAACAATGCCTCTACTATTATTCCTTCCTATGTGTTAATTCTTTCAAGCCCAATCTTTATTGTAACTTCTCTCAACATGCCTCCATTGTCTAAGTTATAACAGAATGTATTTTCCATTATTCAACTGAGTATTGCAAACATATTGTTACTACTAGAACCTAATTGAGGACTATTATGTTCTCTTTCTCATTTAAATTATTTCAGTGTTTGAATTGTTCCTGGACTCCAATCTTTTCTCTCATTCCACAATTTTTCAATTTCTGCAGTTTCTTACTAAATGTCCAAATCCTCCACAACTATAACAATTTTTCCCTCAGTCTACCTCTATTGCATATTGGTTACACCTTGACATGAACTCTGTCTGCTGTTGTTCTGAATGTATGATGACTACATTCATCCTTTCCACTCTCTCTATTGGAGTAAGTCCTGCTGGTACCTGTTGTTGAGCCTCTTGTCTTCTTGGCCAAACCTGAGGCTGAGACAATTGTTGCCTTTGCGCTTCACTAGCATTTGCTGGTGTATTCATCCTTGAAGTCAAAGCTCTTATTTCTCTCCTACCCCTCAATCTCTCCTCTTCTCTCTTACTTTTTCTTTATTATCTATTCAGATTTGTTGCCCACTTATATTACTGCTTAATGCTCCTGGAGGGCATTCTGATTCCATCAGTTTCACCTAATTATCTCATTCATACTCCTCTTAAATTCCTTTGTTTTACTACTTTGTTTTATCTTTTTCAATTCTACTATCTTCATTATTTCATTGTCTCCTCCACCAAATTCTTGCTTTAAATCTGCTAAAATCTCCTCTACCATTACATAACTCAGACTCCCACTTTCTAAATTCTCCATATCATTCTTCTTCTAGATATCTGCTGACCCTCTCTGCACATATGATAAAACTCACTGCACCTGCTTCTCTACTGAATCATTTCTCATCTTTATTCTAATATAAAGTCTATATACTATAAGAAACATAAATATCTTCCCTGCTTTTTCATTAAATGTTTGTGGCTTGGCCACTTTTATATTTAACTTAGTGTTAGATTAGAGAACTTTTGCCACTACTCCTCCTCCTACTTCTCCTGCTGCCAACAATGCTTAGATCTATACCTGCATTGCCACAAACTGTTCCAGATTATTTATTGTAAGTCATGCTGACTCATGTTGTAATAGATTGGTGATGATGAAAAGAGTAAAGATATAGGAGGTGATAATGTATAAAGAGGTAAAGTAGAGCTAGTATTAGTCTTCCTTTCAGATTTGTACTCTGAACTTGAATCAATCTCTGTAAGTGCTAGTAGGCTCTCTTCAAGTCTCACCTCACACTGTCTACTAACTACCTCAGCTACTGACTACTGCCTTAATTAAAATGTAAACTATTTTGTCTTAGAAAAGATGTTTTACACTAGACAGTACCTGAAGAGTCACTACCATTCTCCTGTATAGACAGGTTACAAGGGGATCCTGCAACATGAAGCTATTATGTGAAAAAGCTATCTAACATACCCACATAAGGTTTTACATCTATTAAGCACCAGTGGGTTTTAATGCAAAATAAACAATTAGACTTCCTCTGCCTAACTAATATATCTCTTAAGCCTAAAGTCCAGCTATTCTTCTTGACAAAAGAGTGGTATTGCTTCCAGTTGAGAATGATAAGACAATAAGAAAAAGAATAGAGAAGACCTTGAGTTGGACCGTCTTAAGAAAGAATATTAAGTTTTAATATTATGACTTAAAACTATGAAATAGGTCAAAGAAAAATCTTATATTGGTTTAACACAAGAGAACTCAATGGAGTTCCAGTTACAAAGTGTCTGTCTTATATATACTGAGCCAATGGTTCATGCTACATTAAATTTAGCCTACCCTAAAGAACATGTGATATAATATCATTATTTCAGAATCTTTTATATTCTTCTATAACATGTGATTGTGTGACTATATCATGTAACAACATATCAAATTTTGTAATATTACACTGTTATGTTAAAGAATGCTTTTTTGTGAAAACATGTAATTTTCTAAGGTTTTTGAGCATATAAGACTTTTTTGAGGACATTAGTAAGAAGATCTTATACTCTTAGATGATGCCTCAAATCCTCTCAAGCAAACAGCAGTCAAGAGATGGTATGATAGCCATTAACCAAACTAGATCTCAAGTAGAAGGAGTTAGGAGTCTCTAAAAATAAGAAATACTACTCATAAACAACTAGTTACAAATTGTAGGCACTTATGAGAGAGTTTTACTGAGTTACATATGTTTGGATGGTCAAATAAGGAAGGCACTTATCAGATCAGAAGCCGACAGAATCCAGAATAAAGGAATGGGAAAGAGTGGCCATAAAAACAGAAAAAAAGAGAATAGAATAGGCTTTTATAAGCAATGATCAATCATTGGATTGATGTTAGGTTACAGATAAAGAAATGGCCATATGCTTGCAAGGTCTTAGAGAGCTTCATTCTCTAGTTTTATTATTTGTATTTTTAGAATAATATATAAGCCATAAGTGGAGGGGAGTAAGAAAGAGGACCCCTATCTGAATACTCCCACTTAAAAGCAGTTTAACTTCTATTTTATCAAATGAACATCATTAGTATCTACTACCACTTCCAGATGAGTTTTGGAGATTTCTAGCAGTCTGGGAAAAGCTGGCAAGATAAGTATTAGTTGGTATCTTCAGTTGTAAAGTTTGACTTGAGAGGTGTCTTCAGAATACATCACCTGGAATAAATAATGTTATTGGAGGCTCTTAAAAAGCTTTGCAATATATTCACTAGATTTTTCAAAGAAACTTGTTACACAGTATCAAATTCACTATTTAGAAGTGTACTAGTTAGGAAAAGCATTCATGAGCAGATGATACTTGTATATTCCTTTTAATATCCTTCCTAACTTTATCCTTTTGGATTCACAAGAGCCCTTTTGAGAGTTTTATACATTCTAATTAGTTTCTATATTATTGTTTCTATATCTTCTATAGATTTCTGATGCTGATAATGTCTCTTTTAAATTTTTTAGTATGTAGTTAAGAGCTAGTGTTGCATAGTTCTTGTTGTATCCTAGCATAACCTCTTTTCTGCTTGACCCCTGTTAACACCAACCCCCAATTCTAAGTCTGAAAATAAGAAAATAAAGAGAAAATAAAATAGAAATAAGAAATAAAATAAAATAAAATCAAGTCCACTATTTTCAATTCTAATAATACAAGTTTATTGGTACAAACTTCACTGGAAAGAAACATATAGGTGTTACAATTGAAGACTCAAAGTGTTAGATCAACAAAAGAACCTTGTATAGGGTTTATACAAGAGAAATTGATTGTTTGTTATGGTGTACTTGGACACTAAAAATTTTCTTTTCTTTTATCTATTTTTCTTGATTTAATATTTCTTTTCTTTTGATTTTTTCTTTTTTTTATCATTTGACAATGAAGAGGTACATGACTGCAGTCACATAACACTTTCCCTGGGGCTATCCTTGGACCTCTTCTCATTGTCTCTATCTTCTTCTCTACTCTCTTCATTGCTACCCCATGAATCCTTCTTCAAACTCTATCTCCACTTCACTATGGCCCCAATCCTCACTAACTAGGCTGTATTCCTCTTCTGGTCCTCCACCAAGTCCCAGAGGGACTCCCCAATACTTCAATACTCTTCTACAAGTTCTCAGAGTGCTTTTTCTATGGCACTTAAGATCCCATCATAGGTAGAAATCATGGCTGGGGTGTTGGTGTTGGTGTGGAGGATACACTGCTGCTTGATAGCAATGCATCTGGTGCAAGCAATGGAATGACTATAAAGAAGATATTATTAATAGAGAAAAAACAAAAAGAAATCTCTTACTCATCTTGAATTGTACACTGGGCAGGATTGCTTTGTACACACATATCTCTCATAGGGGTTAACATCCACCATCTTGACTGCAGAATACCCATGGTATTTTCCTGGCTGCTTTTCTTTGATTTTCTTAGAGAGCTGTTGCCCTACCTTGTCTTCTGAGGAGATGGTGGTGACCTCCTTTCATTTTGATCCTGTAACTTGGGAAACCTCATTGCCCCCCAAAAAGGCAATATCCTTGGCCAATACTTTGTCCTGGAGTTGTTGCAGGTACTCTATCCACTTCCTTTTGTCTTTCTCTTCTGCAAGCCTCCACTTTTTAGCCTCTTCCCTTGCCTTAGCCTTGGTTATCTTCTGAGTAGCATGCTTAACACAGTAGGCCTCCACTGCCTCTTTCAAGTGGGCCTAGAGCTATTGCTCCTCTTCATGCCTTCTCTGCATTTCACATTATTGCTCTTCAAGCATTTTGGCATTGTTTTAGGAAATGTCAAAGGGAATAGGAGAAGATATGGTGATACAGAAGAAAGGTAAAATAAATTTCTTTTTAGTTTATATACTGTTAATCTAAGCACTATCATGGGATTCTTCAGATAAACTCAATAGGACTTTGAAGGCTCAGTCCTAAAGGAAGAATACTATCATATGCCAAGTCCATCTGTCTAGAAAATACATTCCTACAGTGATTCTGGCTTCCCAACATCTATTTTACAAGCCTGTCTTCCACAATGGCCACCTTTCTTGCAACATGCCCTTGTAGCAGTAATGCAACAATCCAGATATTTTGTCTTTCATGATGGGAATACTCCTATCTAACTCAGTCTCCCATACCAGAGTCCTTACTCCTGTCTGTTATGATTCAAAGCTCAGGGGTTTAAGCAATGAACTAACTCTTGTATTGAGTGACACAAGAGAACTCGATAGAGTTCATAGTACAAAGTAGTCTACCTTATATACTACTACTCATGGTCTGTGCTCACTACTATGCACCCTACCCTAAATGACCATGTGTATGTCATGAGGCCAACATGTGTTGTCCATGTTGTATGACATCACTTTATTCCAGAACCTTCTACTCCATTCTCCTGAGTCCCATGATCAGTCTTGTGACTAC
>Ga0157363_1003131_pt1 | contig 14837 bp, 11 predicted proteins | sample AttsexASBM1_FD_111477 | JGI IMG/M metagenome (GOLD analysis project Ga0157363, IMG submission 111477) | Fungus gardens microbial communities from leaf cutter ant in Ribeirão Preto, State of São Paulo, Brazil - Atta sexdens ASBM1 | ecosystem: Host-associated > Fungi > Mycelium > Unclassified ...
AGATCAAACTTGTCTTAGGAAAGGTCAAGGGGATCTCCAAGTTACATAAATATGTTAATGATGGGAGCAAAAAGGATTAGAGAAGAGAACAAAGAAAAGGCAGTAGAAATATTCAAGACATGGACCTACTAATCTTAAGGAAATGGATGCTTGGTTACAAAAGTTCAAGAACTGGATGGACCAAGAAGTTGTTTCAACTCTCAGAGCAATAGAAGTTAAGAAATAACAATTAGATGTCATGGTTTGACTCTTGTCAGGTGCAGTTCACACCAAAAGGCAAAAGCCCACAGTGTTGGCTTGGAGTTGTACTGAGTTGTCATATCCTATGTCCTGACCATATTTGTCTCAACCTATGGATAATCTCCTTTTACTTATCTACACTCTCTAACCTCTTCCAGTGCAGATCATATCTCTCCATTCCACCTTGGATGTCCTTGCTGGTCTTTGTTAATTTCATGGACTTTATCCCCTAATATTTGAGGATTACCAGTATCTAGGAGTTACTCCTGTTAGTATCTCAACACTAAAACCTCTGCTTGGGGTAATAGGGGCTTTATCACTGAAACACTAAGCATCTCCTATAATATCTATTTGTATATAAGACTAGTAGTTATACTGTAATTCACTAGTCTGATAATTGACAAAGATAACTTCTTATTAAACTTGATCTCTGGTGTTCAACGGTAACACACCAAATCAGTACTCACTCCTCTTTTGGACTTCTCCCTATCATCTGAAGTTGTGATCACATGGCAGACAGACAGTGTAGTATATAAGCTAAAGCTTGTAGACTTTCACCCCCAGTGTGAACCACACCTAACAGTATTATCAGACTACCAAGTCTGCTATTGCTTCTGAGCAGTTTTGTCTGCTAAAACCTCTATTGCAGTTCCATTTGCAAAATAACCTCTCCATTTTTCAAAGTTCAAAATGGCTTTCTCTTGCCATAATTCTTCAACTTCAACTCCAGTCCCACCACTTAGCATACCTTTCAATACTATTTCTCATTTCAGTAACCATCTGGCTTATCCACCAAATGCACCATAACACTCAAGATAAATTTATCAAAGAGGCTGCTCATCTCTGAGATCTCCCTCTAGTACTATTCAACCTGGCTAGCCAGCTTTGTCTGTCTCTGGCCCAAGTATTGTCCCTGCAAACAATGATTCTAATTGGAAAGATGCTCCCACTACTAATCCTATTACTAACTTAACAGCTAATAGACCTACATCTTCTACTCACTCACAGTTCAAACCCTATCAGAGCGATAATACTAATGAACAGTTGGCCAATGTACTCAACCAACTTGCTAACACACTTAATGCTAATCAGACTTCTAGACCTAATACTAATTCAAAGGGAGCTAAAGCCTGTATTCCTGATACCTTCGGTAGCACTGAGCCTGAAAAGCTTAATAATTTCTTGTTCTAATGTTGCCTATATTTCTGTACTAACCTAGTGCAATTCGACACAGATATTGTGAAAATCAACTTCATAATGACCTATCTTACTAGAGTAGCCCAGGACTGGTTTGAGGTGGGCTTCAACCAGGAAGACCAGGGCATCTTTTAAGACTGGCCCTCTGACTGGAACCTGTTTGTGGACAAGTTACATTGATATTTTGGTCTCTCAGACCCCATTGGTGAAGTGGCCAACATGCTGGATAATCTCCACATGAGGCCCAGCGACAAAATTTCCACTTATAATGTGGACTTCATGCACTATGTCTCTCAATTAGGTTGGGGGAATAGTGTTTTGTGCCATTGCTATTACCAAGGGCTTCCAAATCGGATTTAGGACCTTATTTCTACTTGGGAACAAGAAAAACCCACCTCGTTCCAAGACATGTACACTTTGGCAATGACTATTGATCACCACTATTGGAAACATGACCACAAACACCACTGTGCAAGACAGGTGGAGAAAGAGGCTCTTGAGTCTCATTCTTGAAAGCAAGAGAAAGTATTCACCTCTGGTCCTGTAGTAGTCTCCCAAAATAAAGTGAACCTATCTCTGGCAGCCTCATTTGCCAAGAACTCTTCCTTTAAGTTATCTCTATCCTCCACTCCCAAGAAACAACCTAATTCTCTGTGGGTAGATCTCTCTTCCAAACTGGCCAACAATGGCAAGTTGACCAGTGACGAGTACACAAAAGTGTCTTGAAAACAACCTGTGCCTCTATTGCAGTATAGGAGATCACAAGCTGGACTCTTGTCCCAAGAAGTAGACCATGGTCACTCCTAAGGGTCATAGTGCTTCAGCAACTACTTCTGAGAAACCCTCAAAAAATAGAGAGTGACCCCCAGGACTCTACATAGACTGAGGGCCACATTGAACTTCCCTATGCAGCAATGAGTCCGATTCAACTTAATGCATCCACTTTTCCTGATTCTCATTTACTCTTTGTTTCTTTTATCTCTTTCTTGATTCTTGGTCAGGATTACCTTAATAAAATTCCATTCTGAGCTCTCATTGGCTCTGAGTCTACTCATTGCTTTGTAGACTTGAAATTTGTGGATACTCACTACTTGAAGACATCTGCAACTTCTCTGGTTGCTCTCTGCTTGTTTAATGGTTTATCAAATAGCATTATCTCTGAAATTGCCAACTTGCCCATAATTTCTTCCACCAGTGATTGTATGAATCTAGACTTCTATGTCACTCTGCTTGATTTTTCCTGCTCTTTGGTCTTTGGATACAACTGGCTTGCCCAACACAATCCACTGATTGACTGGATAAATAGGTTGATAAACTTCTGTTTATCTTTGTGAAAAAATCTTACTTCTTCTTGTGTCATGGTCAACACACTATTGGCATCTCCGTTCTTCCCGGACATTCCTCTGCAATTATTGGATTTCATGGTCTCCATACTTGTATCTGAGACTCCCATGTCTAACTCTGAGTGATTTAATATTGCTATCATTGGTGCTACAGCATTCTTGTATGTATCAAAACTCCAGGGCTCCAGCAATTTCAAACTTTGTCTTTATTCTTTGGACATTCAGGCTAACTCTGCAAAACTTATAAAAGCCCCTGATCTTTCAAATATTCCTTCTGAGTATCACAAATTTGCCGACATTTTTAACAAAAATAAAGCTGAAGTCCTCGCTCCTCATTATTCTTATGACCTTAAAATCAATCTGGAAAAAGATACTCAACCTCCAGTTAGCCCAATATACTCTCTTTTGGCATCTGAACAAGAGGCTCTCAAGAAATTCATTGAGGAAAACTTTAACACAGGTTTCATTCAGCCAACCTCATCTCTACACAGTGCACTGGTCTTATTCGTTAAGAAGAAAGATGGTTTACTGTGTCTCTGTGTCAACTTCTGTGGTTTTAACTACATTTCCAAGAAAGATTATTATCCACTTCCACTCATTTCTGATCTACTGGACTCATCTTGCAAAACTCAGGTTTATTCAAAGATAAATCTTTGCCATGCTTACCATTTGGTTTGTATTGCCAAAGGTGATGAATGGAAGACTGCTTTTAGGACACATTATGGGTCATTTGAATGGTCTGTAATGCCCTTCAGTCTTAAATAATACTCCCACAGCTTTTTAGCAATTCATGAACAACATTTTCTTCAATCTTTTGGATGTCTGTGTCATGATCTATCTGGATGATATACTTATCTACTCGAATAACATGTCCAGACATCACTGACATGTAAAAGAAGTACTCAAGCATCTTCACAAGGCTAGTCTTTATGCTAAAGCAGAAAAATGTGAATTTCACTCTGAGTCAGTAGAATATCTAGGATACATCCTTTTCTCTTCTGGCCTTATTATGTCCAATGACAAAGTAAAGATTATTCAAGACTGGCTGGAACCTAAGAAAGTCAAAGATATCCAATCCTTCTTAGGTTTTGCAAACTTTTACCACTAGTTCATCTTCAACTACTTAGATATTGTCATTCCATTAGCATGCCTCATCCAGAAGGACATTTCTTGAAAGTTTGACTTCTCCTGTTGTGATGTTTTTAATTCTCTCAAGAAAGCATTCACCTCTGCCCCTATCCTTACTCATTAGATTTCTGATGCTCAACTTATTGTGGAAACTGATACTTTGGACTATACTCTCACTACAATTCTTTTCATTGTTAACAAAGAAAATAAAGTTCATCTGGTAGCCTTCCACTCCTATACTTTCACTATAGCAGAGTTAAACTACAATACATATGACAAGGAATTGCTTGCTATCTTTGAAGCTTTCAAAATTTGGCAATACTACTTGGAAGGTCTAGCTTATTCCATCAACATTGTTATGGATTATAGAAACCTTGAGTATTTTTTTACTACCAAGGTCTTGACTTGGAGGTAAGTGTGGTGGTCTGAGCACCTCTCCCAGTTCAACCTTGTCATCAGGTTCTACTTTGGCTGTCTTGGCACCAAACTGGATGCTCTCACTAGATGATGGAATGTCTATCCTAAAGAGAGGAATACTGGCTATGCTACAGTCAACCTTCATAACTTCAAACCCATCTTCACTCAAGAACAACTTGTGGCCTCTATATGAGCTACTATCCTTCTTTTCCCTTCTCTTTATACAGCTACAGTCATAGATCTGGATACCTTACATCAAGACATCTTTTTGGCTCTCTCTAGTGACCTAATTGCTGTTGTGGCAACCACTAATCACAAAGATTAATGATTACACAGTGAGTAAATCTCTTAGATAGATATAATGTGGGAAGTTCACAAGAGAACTCGACAAGAAGTCTTTGTTATATTAGAGTCCTATTTATACAAAGTACACCTGGTCTGTACTACTAATAATTAAGCCTGACCTATTGTCCATACTTCATTCTTGTGTCCACTTCATGTCTTTACTCAAGGCTACCATGTTGTATACATGTGCCCTGACATCATCTTCCAGATTCTTCCACCATGTTTTAGGTCTTATGATGTTATATTATATGACATGTCATGTGACTGTAGTGTCATGTGCCTCTTCATCATCCAGAATGAATCAAAAGAAAAAGAAAAGCAAAATTAATATGAAATCAGAAAAATAAAATAAAATAAAATAAAAATTGCTAATGTTCAAAGCGTTCTATAACAATTGCGACAAAACACATCCCTGCAGATGGCCAGTGGTCTATGGATCCAAATAGTCTACTACTTCTTGATAACAGAATTTATATACTATCTGCTGGTAACCTTTATACACACGTTCTCCAGTATAATCATGATTACATCCTTACTAGACATTTTGGTCAAAACAAAACACTGGAATTAGTTTGCTGTAGATATTCCTGGCCCAGCCTCCATACTAATATACAACACTTCTGCAAGTCCTGTATCACTTGTATACAATCCAAGCCATAATATCACAAGCCCTATAGATCTCTCAAACAACTTTCTATTTCCAAACAACTATGGAATTCTATTTCTATAGACTTCATCAAGAAACTTTAGTCATCCTCTGGGTCTAACACTATCTTGATCATAGTTGACTAGCTTATCAAGTAGGGAATCTTTATTCCTGCCCATGACACTATCATGTTTACAGACTTAGTACATCTGTTTGTCCTTCATGTGTTTTCCAAACATGGTGTTCCTTCCCATGTCACCTCTGACAGAGACTCAGAGTTTGTGTCAAACTTCTTCCAATCTTTAGACACTGCTCTCAATATACAGTTTCACTTCACTTCAGGCTACCATTCTGAAGATGATGGACAAACAGAATGCACGAATCAGACTCTCAAGCAATACCTCCATGTATATTGTAACTACCAGCAAGATAACTGGTCTGAACTCCTATCTCTTGTAGAGTTTGTTTACAATAATGCTCCGAGTGCTACTACCAGTATTTTCCCATTCTTTGTTAATAAGGAATATCATTCAAACATTACTGTTCACCCTGAATATGATATTGCTTCCTCCCAAGCCCACAACTTTGCTATAGATCTCAATGAATTACAGAATACTCTCAAAGTTGAAATTTCCATGGCCCAACAGCATTATCAGAAATCTACTGATACATGACGTTCTCCCACTCCTGATTTTAAAGTAGGTGACAAAGTCTTTGTCAAGGCTTAGTTCTTTCAAACTACTCAGCCTTCAAAAAAACTCTCCAAAAATATCTCAGACCTTATGAAATCATTGTCTAGCCTGGTATACTATTGTTCACCCTCTGCCTTCTAGAGTCTATGCACTTTGTTTATCTAGTCTTCCATATGTTTATGCTTGAACCCACCACATCCAACACTTTCTTTGAGAGAATACAACTGGCCTCTGCTCTAGTTATAATTGATGGGGAACCTGAATATGAAATTTCTTGGATAGTGAATTCTAAAATTGATTGCTGATAGGCATGCAAACTCTTGTACAAGGTAATATGGCTAGAGTATAAAGACACTGGAGATAAATCTGAATAGATTCCCACATCTGAACTCATCTATGCTGCCGACTTGGTATCCAACTTCCACATCACATATCTTACTAAGCCTGGTTCTCTCTGAATGTCCTAATTATGCTATTGTACTTGTTCCCTGCCTTTGTGCATTTTCCAATGGAGATTTCCTTTATTAATTCCTTAGTATATTCTGTCTGTTTATTCTCATTAACCCCTAGCTTTCATATACTTTTTGGAGTTTCTTTTCAAAATCTTTTAGACTTCTTTTCATTTTATTTCTTGATTTTCTTACTTACACATTTAGATCACAAAACAGATATAAAGAAAAAACAAAGACACTATTCTAGCAGGAGGCAAACAACAGAGTCCTCTCCTCCTGAGTTTCTTCAGGCCATCCTTGGACTCCCCCTTATCATCTCCATTCTTCTTCTTCTTGTTTTCTCCTTCCTAGCCCCATTTCTGCTCCATTGCAGCTACAATCCTCTCCAACTGTGCCATGTTCCTCTCCTGGCCCTCTACTAAGTCCTGGAAGAACTTTCTGACTCCTTAGTACTCCTCTATGAGTTCTTGGAGTGCCTTTTCAATGGCACTTAGAACTTTCTTATAAGTGGGGATCATGGCTGGAGTGTTGGTGTTAGTGTGGGGTATATACTGCTGCTTGAGGGCAATGCACCTGGCATATACAAGAGATTAGCTATGAAGAAAAAATTATTAGAAAAAGTAATAATAATAATAATAATAACTACTCACATTGAGTGGTACATCAGGCAATCCTGTCTAGCGCTCACACACCTCTCATAGGGATTAGCACCCCCTATCTTGACTGTAGCACCTTATGGTACTTTCCTTGTTGCTTCCCTTTAGTTTTCTTAGAGGGCCATTGCTCCTTCTCATCTCCTACAGTAATTTCCTTGCACTTGGATCTTATAACCTAGAATTCTTCAGCCCCCTTCAAAAGGGTAGCCTCTTCTTCTAGCATCTCATCTCAAAGTTGTTGGAGGTACTCTAACATCCTCTTCTTCTTCTTCTTCTTCTTCTTCTTTGCAACCCTTTTCCTCTTGGCTTCCTCCCTGGCCTTTGCTTCCACTTCTCTCCTTGCTTTCTAAGCTGTGCACTCAGCCTGATGTAACTTCACCACTTCTTCCAGTTGAAGCAGGAGCTGCTGCTGCTCCTCATGTCTCTGCTATATTTCTTATTATTTCTTGTCAAGTACTTTGGTATCATTTTGTGAAATATTGGAGGAGGCAGGAGAAGACCTGATGATACAGAAACAAGAGCAAAAAACTTTCTTTTCTGTTTATGTATTGTTGACCTAGGTACCATCACAGGATTTTCAGATAAACTCAATAGAACTTTGAATAAACTCAATAAGACTTTAAAGGCTTAGTCCTAAGGGGGGAATACTGTCATATGCAAGTCTATCTGTCTGGAAATTACATCCCCACAATGATATCATCTCCTAATTATACAAGCCTGCCTTCTATGGTAGCTACCTTTCTTGCAACATATCTTATAGTGATGCTGCAACCATTTGGGTATTCCATCTTCCACAGTGGAGATACTTCTATTTGACTCAGTCTTCCATGATGGAGTTACTTCTATCAGTGTCTCAACCACTGAAACTGTTGTGGCAACCACTTATCACAATGACAAATGGCAGCACAAACGAGTAAATCTCTTAGATTGGATATAATGTGGGAATTTCACAAGAGAACTTGACAAGGAGTCTCTGCTAAATTAGAGTCCTATATATACAAAACATGCCTGGTCTGTGCTAATAATAATTAAACTTGCCCTTATGTCTATGCTTCGTCCTCATATCTGCCTTATATTTTACTTAAGGCCATTATGTTGTATACATATGTCCTGATGTTATCTTCCAGATCCTTCTATCATGTTCTAGGTCTATGATGTCACATCATGTGACCTGTGATGTGACTGTCATGTCACATGCCTCTTTGTCACCCAAAATCAAAAATAAAATAAAATAAAATAAATATAAAATCAGAAAAATAAAATAAAATAAAAATTGTTAGTGTCAAAAGCGTTCCATAACAGAAACCCTGAGTATCTCCTATAGTAGAGATTCATATATAAGACTAGTAGTTACATTGTAATTCACTAGTTTGATAATTGACAAAGATAACTCTTATTGAACTTAATCTCTGGTGTTCAATGGCGATACACCAAATCAGCACTCACTTCCATCTCAGACTTTTTCCTATCATCTGAAGTTGCAACCATGCAGCAGACAGATGGTGCAGCACATAAGCTGAAGCCAAGATCATTCTACAAGTCTGCATATCTCTGAGTCTATCTTGCAGACTTTCATCCTAGTGTGAACTGTGCCTGATACTCTTCTAGAGTATCACTTATATTAACATTCATCTTTCTTCTCTGAGATTTTCTCTTAGAAATGATATTTTACAATATAGAAACATTTCATGTGTTTTTTTCTTTAATCACAAATCTATTTATTTTTTGATTAACATTTATTCTGATTTGTCTCAAGCAGCTTTAAAGTATCTAAAGGATACTGAAGTTGAAATTGGTAATGTTCTCATCTTGACTGGTGATTTCAATATTAGAGATCACTTTTGGGACCTAAACTTTCTATACCATTCTCATCACAGAGAAACTTTTTTTGAAATCACGGATTTGCTTCAGTTAGAAATTTCTGAACCTTATGAATTTTTTCATACTAGGTACTCTAATGATCCCCAGATTTCTAACTTGGTGTTAGATCTAGTTTTTCTCTGCCCTGGATATCCTAAATTCAACAATCACTACATCCATTCCAACTGGAGACTTTCATCTAACCACACTCCTATAACTATTGACATATTCATCACTGAAGAACAGGTTCATACCAAGAAATAATCCCTAATCAAGGATAGTAAAGAAAAATCACTTTTTATTAATGAGCTCACTCATTCTATCATAAATATCAACACAGCCCCTTTTTTGTATGTAAACAATTTGAAAGCTGTTATACAAAAGATTACATATAATATCAAAAGAATCTGGCATAAATATTCCAAGGTTGTCAATATCACCAAACAATCCAAAGCTTGGTGGGATCACAAGTGCCATACTGATCTAGAGGCATATAGAAAATCTCAACAGATTGAAGACTGGAAGAAATTCAAGAATACTGTTAAAAGAGCCAAGTGTGAATTCTTTGATGGAAAAATCAACGAAATCACTAATAAGAAGTGTGGATCTTGGAAGTTGATGAACTGGGTCAAGAAAAGAAAACTCCTAGCTATCAAAGCAATTCATTTCAATGGTCAACCTTGCATCGAGCTAGATGATTTGTGAATTGCTTTACATAGGTTGTTTAACTCCACTCAAAGTCAACAAGTTGATACTAGTCTGTTGGATAAAATATCTATTAAAGAAAAACAACTTTGGTACCCATTCTCCAAGAAAGAACACACTATTGAAAAATACAACAATTCATCAGCTTCCAGACCAGATAAGTTATCATGGAGACACATTAAGACGATCATCAGAAATAAAGAGTGTTCCTCCAAACTTATTGATATTGCTAATGCTTGTATTAACCTAGGTCATTAGCTCTCTCACTTCAAGATGTCTACTACAGTAATCATTTCTAAGCCAAACAAATCATCATATAACTCTCCCAAATCTTTTCACCCTATTGTACTACTTAACACATTAGACAAATTATTCGAGAAAATAATAGGAGAAAGACTTCAATTTCACTCAATATCTAACAACTTTGTTCACTCTTGTCAATTAGGTAGACTTAAGCATCAATCCACAACAGACATGGGGGTTGTACTCATCCACTTTATCTGATCTGGTTGGGTTAAAGACTTGACTCTTAGCATGCTGGCATTTGATATTGCCCAGTTCTTCCCTTCTTTCAACCACCACCTTTTACCACTAATTCTTGACAAAGTAGGCTTTGACCCCAAAGTCTCTATATTCTTCAGGAACCATCTTGTTGGAAGAAAAACAAAGTATTTATGGAACAATTTCTCTTCTCCTTTTTGTAATGTTGACATTAGTGTCAAACAGGATTTGGCCCTCTCTCCCATCTTATCTGCTTTATATCTTTCTCTAATTTTTCATATTCTTGAAAAGCACTTAAAAAATCTTAAAATCCCTATTTCTTTTCTTTCTTTTGTTGATGATAGTCTATTCATTTCTCAACATAAATCTATCCAAGTTTTGAATGCAAACCTGTTTTATAGTTACAATATTGTTTCTACCCTTCTTACTAAGTTTAGTTTAGTAGTTAAACATGGAAAGTCTGAAGTTTTTCATTTCTCTAGGTCACATGGAAACTTTAACCCCCCTCCTTTGGACCTTTCACCTCTCAGAGACCCTACTCTTTTGCCCAAGAATACATAGCAATATCTAGGGTTTTACTTTGACTAAAAGTTATCGTTTTATCATCACATTGATTTTTATGCTAACAAAGCTATATAAACCATCAAGTATATGAAAATTCTTGGCAATTCGACAAGAGGACTCAATCCACTTCAAAAAAGATAGCTATACAAGTACTGTGTATTACTTATTGCATTATACAGATTTTAACTGTGGTGTCAAGAATGAAAGAAGTGGACTTAAACTTTTCTTATTTCTTTTCTTATTTCTATTTTCTTTTCGATTTATTTTATTCTATTTTTAGAACTAGGGTTAGGGTTAGAGTGATAAGATTATGCTATCACACAGCAGGTCATATCAGATAACACAGTCACAAGTCATATGACACATAGAAGGATGTAGAAGGTTCTGGAAGAATGATGTCATACAACATGTGATACACATGTTGACCTTAAGACATACACATGGTCATTTAGGGTAGGCTAGAAATAGCTTGCACAGACTATTAGGTATTTGTATATAAGGTAGACAAATCCTGTATAGAGTTCTCTATCGAGTTCTCTTGCGTAACCCTATACAAGATTCCTCTTTTGTCCAACCCTAAGAACTTAAGTCATAATATGTGGTACTATAACAAAACACCACTTAATTATTCTCTTAAAAGTCTCAGAAAAATGCAAAGAGGAGCAACCCTATGGATAACAGATGCCTTCTACACATTGCCAACAATAGGAGTTGAAGTAATTGCAAGACTTGTTCCAATAAATCTTTACCTCAAGAAACTATATCAAAGATTCCACTTACAAGAGTTTTCTCTTCCATCTAACCACATCATTAAGTTGATCCTCACATCTGTCAATTCAAACAAGCATGATCCACATAGGCTATCTCTCAAAAGCCTTACTGTCAAACAGAAACTCAAGCTATGAAGTCCACTAATCAACATAAACAATAGTTGTAATGAATATGTCCTCTCATTTTCTCCTTTTAATCAGAAGTTCTCCCCTGAAAACAGGCTCATTAACTCCTTTTCAGATCAATTTTCCTTTTACTATTATTCTTAAGAAGCTAAGAATTATATCAAAAACCTCAACAATACTGTTATTGAAGCTTTTTCAGATCTGTCTTCACTTATTGTTATTTTGGAGCTAGCATCCAAAATAGTGTTGCTACTTTAATATTATATATATATATCCACTCATATAACAAGCCTATTGTCAAGATATTTGCTATAAGATGTGGTATAAATCAAGCTATCAATATTCCTAATATCAAGCACATTCCATCCATGCTGCTGAGAGAATCTTTGACTCATTATCTTATCTCTATCAGACTCATTCTACCATTATCTCTAGAGAACTTAGAGAATTTTTCAAGAAAGACATCAATAACTGTATCAATTTCTGGGATTGTCCCAGTAAAGTCAAGTAGCCTTTATGTTACAAACTTAAGTCCTTAGGGCTGGACAAAAGAAAGAACTTTTACATAAGAGAACTCAATAGAGAACTCTGTACAAGATGGTCTACCTTATATACTAATACCTAATAGTCTGTGCGAGCTATCTCTAAGCCTATCCTAAATGACCATATGTGTTGCATGTTGTATGATGTCATCTCTTCTAGAACCTTCTATGTCCTTTCCTTCATCACATGGTTTGTGACTTGTCATGTGACCATGTGACCTCATTACTCTAATCCTAACCCTAGTTCTAAAAATAGAAATGCCATGACATGAATAGAAAAGAAAAGAAAATGAGAAAAGAAAATAGAAAAACTAAGTCCACTTCTTGCAATCTTGACACTTTACACTTGTTGGTCAACAGTGATACCAGAAAGTTTCCCATGTTACCATCATTCCCATGCAAATCATCTTGGAATTTCTGTAAAGAATGTGACGACAAGTCAGTTCTCAATTTTTGGAAGATATTCTTTCAAGCTTCAGATTACAAAAGAAGATAATTCCTAGAACTACTTGACAGTAATCTAAATCCTCTCAGACCATCTACTAAAAATGATGGTCCATGGCTCAAACAATTTGGCCATTCTAATTCACTATGTGCTAAAGCTACAAGAATAGTTGTCAATCATACTCTAACTGATGAATATCAGCTTAGGTTTTTCCCTAACAAAGACATCACATGTCCATGTGGTGTATATTCCATCAAGACAAGAAGGTATATATTACACAAGTGCAAAAGATTCAACAACTATTGGAATCTGAGGAGAGATACAATAGCATATTTTACTCTATTCTTAGAGTACAATAGCAACACTTTCTCCTTTGGAGTAGACTAGTTCAAGCCATTAGGCTTATAGTAGTTTCTTTCTTCTACTTTTTTCTTTGTCTTCTTCCTTTTCTTTTATTGTTTTCTTTAGTTCTCATGTTGTATCAGTCTACATGTATGTAGCTACAAAGTAACTACTATGGTCTGTCATTGAGCTGTGTATAATAAATTGCTGATTAAAAAAAAAGACAAGATGTGACATCACAGATCACAGTCATAGTCACATAAGTCACATGCTCATGTGATGTAATAGAATGACAAAGAAGATTCTAAAAACAATGATGTCATATGGCATAGTTAACACATAGTTATTAGGGTAGGGCTAAAGAAGTGTAGCACAGACTATTAGTAGTTTGTATATAAGGTAGATGTCTTGTACTTAGGAACTCTATTGAGTTCTCTCATGTTACTCAATACAAGAGTGTGTCTTTTACTTAACTCAGAGCTGAGGTCATAATACTAGGCCCAAGAGATTGGTAGCTATTACTAGAAGATATACTATAGACAGTATAAACTAAATTCAAGCCTATACTTAGATATACTCAGTATTAAATTGGGTGGTACTCAGTTATATATATATATTTTATAAGCTCTGTATTGTAGGTCTATTGTAAACTGTATATATAGGAGAATGATAGATATTTTTAAGATCTTATCTAGAGTAAAACAACTTTTTTAAGTTAAAATATAATAGAATTCAATTAGAATAGTAGTCAATAGTCTAGCTAGTTAGTAGATATTGTCAGATAAAATAAGTAGAGAACCTACTAGTATTTACTGAGATTTCACTGACTTTGAAGTATAAGACTGAGAGTAAAGATAGTATTACTTTCTCTTTAGTACTAGCTCCCTTTTCTAACCCACTAACACTACTATAAGTAACTTCTTTTTTTACTAAGGTTATCTAATAGAAACTGTAAAAATAGTAGGAGATAAACAAATAGGTATATCTAATAAGTTACTATTTTCAGAGTTATATTTATTTATTTCAAGTATAGCAAACCTATTTACTAGTGGTCAGGGTATACAAATTGCTAGCTGCCAGCTCTATGCAAAATCCTTGTTTATGATGTTATCAAAATTGTTCTGGTTTTCGAGCTCTAACTGTTATGTGATCTCTATATTCTTTAATATATATAAGTCTTCTATCAATTTATTTCTTCTATTGCTTAGTGATTAGTTGCTAGATATTCAATTTTACTGGGTATTTGTACACCATATAGTTTAGATTCCTATATCAGGTAAGAAATATGTCTGGAAGAGAAAACTATTTGTAGAAAAATTACAGAAGACATTGAAAGAGTATGGGAGCATTATTCAATATATATAAGAGAACTGGCTTTTTTGAGACTTTTTTCTTTTGTGTTTTCCAGCTGATCCATATTCTGTGATTCTTTTTCACATTTGTACTCATCTGCTTTCTCATACTCCAGATTTCTTCAAGCTATATATCACTATTTGGATATGTTATTTAACTTCCTTTTCTGGTATTTCTTGCTCTTCCATAATGCTTTATGGTCTTTCAAAGTCTTTTAGTATTATCTGCTTATCTACCTATCTACTTTTCCACATACCAGAAACACTTTGTAATAATAACAGAAAAAACATTGGTAGAGGAATTGACAAGGCTATTTAGAAATAATATGTGAAAGTTGCATAGATTGCCAGAGAATGTGATATTGAATAGGATATCATAGTTTGCAGCAGAATTAACTAAGAAGCTAAACAAGATGTTGGGTATTATTAAGATAAAGTTGTTAATATTGTTCCAGTGAACTATAAACAACTGTAAATGACTAAGAGATGTCCACAGGGAGTAGTACATGTGATA
>Ga0157363_1003132_pt1 | contig 14829 bp, 9 predicted proteins | sample AttsexASBM1_FD_111477 | JGI IMG/M metagenome (GOLD analysis project Ga0157363, IMG submission 111477) | Fungus gardens microbial communities from leaf cutter ant in Ribeirão Preto, State of São Paulo, Brazil - Atta sexdens ASBM1 | ecosystem: Host-associated > Fungi > Mycelium > Unclassified ...
ACACACACACACACACACACACACACACACACACACACACACACACACACACACACACACACACACACACACACACACACACACACACACACACACACACCTTCTTCTGTGTCATCTTCGGTACCGCTATCGCGCTCTAATGCCGCATTCGGTACAACATGTGGCGGGAACAAAATGTACTGAATAATACACGGATAAGAATTCTCGTCATTCCCGAAGCCCTGCATTTGCACTTCCAACACCATGTTTGTGATGCCAGCTGCTGAATACGCGAAATTAAAACCTTCTCCTAGACGTATTCTATAAATGGAATAGATATCTTACTTAACATCATTTTATTTATTTTTGTAATTATCTCCAAAATACCAATTCGAATGTATTTACTTTGTAATTGTAGAGAGTATTCTCGCGATTGCAGTAATGTTTAGTCTAGACAAAGTAATTCCCGGGATAGTCTGTACGAACGGTCGCTTTACATGCCACAGCCAACGATTGTGATATAAATATCTAGATAGGGTAGTTGTTAAGCTACCTCCCAGTAGCCCCAGTGCAGCCCTGGCGCAAGTTGGCTGAGTTCCGTCAGGAAACACCACCATACTCAGATTGCTTGGTATACGCTCGTACCTTACGAGAATTCGCTCGAGTGATTTATGTATTATTGTGCAACATGGAATCTCACGTTGCTCCGTCGGCCTATTTGGCAGCGTGAGCTTGGATAATCTGTCCACAAGATCTACAACTACGTTGTGACGAACGACACCTTCAGTGCCGCCAGCAAATGCTATATTGAGTACGACGCAGAGCGCTTTGCAATTAATACGAATCAATGAAAATGACACCGGCGGTTTTTCCGCCTCTCTATATATGAACTGAACATACGTGTGATTCTCAACTAGTACAAAAGTCGCCCAATTTTTCAACATAGCGTATAGTACGGCCGCCGCTTGCCGACTCTGAACGCATTGAAAACGACCGCTCTGATTTGCTTGATGAAGATGTCTTGGCAACGGTCTATCATAAGCTAGGATTAACGTAATTCTCTGAGTGTGCATCCAACGCGCCCACTGAAGCGGATCTAAAGAGACAACCGGTTGCCATATCTGTCCAAACTGTGGACAGGCGGCGTCACTATAAAGTGATATATAATATATAATATATAATATATAAATGTCGAAATCGAATTATGATTTTTTTTTATTTTGAAAAACTATACTTATTTGTTGCAATCATATCTTAATAATTATTTTATTTATAAAACAATAAATATACCTAAGTTGTACTGTACTTGGTGATGGATAAGATGATAAGTAAAACACAGGCATTCCACTTCTGATAGTATCTGGTACACTATACCAAGTCCATCCAGATCCTGGAAACCAACTAAAGTGCGCTAACATATTGTCACTTTCGGTTAATGATGTCAATGCCGTCCAAAAGCGAGAGATGACACCTTGGCGATAATGCGAGTTCAATGGTTTTTTCGATAGGCATGTAATGTCATGTAAAAATTCGTATGGAGCTAAGTAATAAAAACTAATTTCAGTTCAGACTACGGATAAACGTGCAATTATGTTATGCAATATCTTAAATTATTTATTATCTTCAATCTACCTTCTACGGTAATGGTATATTGTATCACGTTGGATAGAGATAATGATTTTGAAGACCACGGACATGTTACTAGATATTCCAGGAAAACATTGGTTTTCCATAATAATACGAAATTTATTTCAAGAATGTCGTCACGTACGCTGGCTCTTTTTATTAAGTATCCTTCTCTTAGACGACAACACAGCAGACTGCTTAAAGTACAAGTAACTTTGTCGTCAATCTGTTTTTTCTTCAATAGTTGACCGCTTCTATGTCCATGGAAACAATTATTTTCAGTTCGCCAACAGTGACGATCCGATGTATTACCGTCCGATATATTCCGATACAATTGCCAGCATAAAAAATGTTTATGATAAAGATTCATATTTGTTCCATGTACAGGCATCTATAGATATAAAACAGTTATATTGTAATTAATTTAGTTGCTACTAAGTAGGCACAGTAATATAGAAGAATAGAAAAGTCTGTGTACCACATATGAATTGAAGGACATATAACTACCAAGCGTAGCTGCAGCGATAAAATACAATAGATCTTGATATGGCACTAAACCATCCGCACAATGTGGATTATACGCGCTGCCTACGCGCAAAAAGCTACATGCAACTGTCGTTGCGCGTAGCTGCTGTATAATGGAATCTAACGTGTGAGCGTTCTTAATTCCGATGATACCATCCGTGACTATTACCATATCTGAAAATGTTTCTTTCTCTGCACTCTCTATTCTCCACAACATTTTTTTCCATTACCTTGCATAGCGTATACATTAGGTAAGATGTAACCCGCTAAATACGATCATAAATTACAAACTCACGTGCACAGCTGTGCTCAGGTAAAAGTGTCAGAGCCAGCATCCCATATCTCAACATATTTACAAAACTGGCTTCCGGTGAAACTATGGAGATATTACAATTATTTTTGTTCAAGCAGGTGCTACTTTCCTCAAAAAGCCTCCCTACCAAACGCTCACTCTCTGCCCTTAAATTTTCTAATTGCTGATTAGCTATGGCTGTGACCGTCGCCACTCTCTCCTCTAACAGGTACAACTGTTTTTCTACGTATTGTGTGAGAGAATTTACATTATCCGAAGTAATTAGCCATCCTTGCACTAGTACTTGTTGCGCCGGGCTTGTAAAGAATGGTGTATGAGCTATCACAGTCACATAAATTTCAGGCTGCATCACACGCCTGCTGCCTGGTACAGTAAACTACACATATATAGATATATAATAAATTAAGAAACTTCCTTTTTTTTTTATGAATTTGCAACTTATAAAGGAAAAGATACTCACAGGTCTAGTTATACCTTCTAAACATCGTTTCGTCGTCAGACACACCTCGTCAATGACAATCTCTCCGCTTTGTACATCCTAAAAAGATGTTAATTTTATTTCAGCTGACATATGCTGCTACGAAAATTAATATTCCATAACAAAATTATAATTTTGTAATACTTACAACAGTGGCAAGCGACGGACTTAAATCTAAGCTAAAAACCATCCTATACTTGTGCGCCAAAAATACAATTGATGTCGTTGAAACAACTTTATAAAGAAATTGATAACTGGTATCTGTAGACCATGCGACAGGTTTATCCTTTGGCAGTACAGATACTATTTCCAGTTCTGGTTCTTCCTTACTTTTCGTATTAAGACATTGTATACTTATCACAGAGTCCAAATGCTCCAGTAACCATTGAACTCTCACATTACGAGAGATGGGAAAGCCCTTCTTCATTAATAGAAAGATAGTCTCTGCTTCTAACACAATTCTATCCTGTACAAAGGAAAAGAATTATGGTTAATTATGGTTAACAAATAAATAAAATAATTATTATAGTAATGAGTCTGTTTTTAGAATAGTTGAACATTCTTTGTATTTAATTCAAACTTTTGCCAAAATCTTTAATACAATTATGTATTACAATTACATTAAATTTGTAATACATTAATGACACTGAGTCTGTAACATATCTATTTATGTTAATTTTTCTATCCTTTTATCTATTTCTCATTGCACTGAAAAAAACTCAAAGAGGAGTCAGAACGTCTATACATTGTATCATCCATCTCTGCAAAAAAAAAATACTATATAATTTGTTAATATTTCACATTAATAATTGCTATGGTTTTTGTCAGCAATTTTAATTTTGATTTGTGATTCAAAACAAAAAATGAATACTAACTATATTTTAATAAGAATAATTTAAATTGCAGATGTAACATAAAGAAAATTGAATTTTTAATAAAAAGACTTATAACTAACAATGAGTAGCTCCAGTAGATCCATCGTTAGCTCCAAAGAGACATAACTATGTAGATCCAACCAACTGCGCAGATTTAAAATGAAATGATACACGTTTATATTTGGTGTAAATGAAAAAGAAAATATAGTCAGTGCAGCAACACACACACACACACACACACACACACGCGCGCGCGCGCGTACACAAACCAAATTCTTTTGAACAATGCAGTTATTTTCAGAAATCAATTTAGATTTATATTATGTATCTGCTTTAGATAATGAAAAGCATTATATCTGCCTATTAAAATACTGAAATAAATTTTATAAAATCCAATAGAAACAATTTAATAATAGATTATGAAAATCAAATGTGTATATTATCATGTATATATTATAAAGGAAAGAAAGGAAGAATAGTAACAATTGCATATTGTGAGTGGAATAAGTTTCGACATTACTCACAGTTTTCATCAGCTGTAATTAGGCTCCATCCGAAATTTATTCCATCTACAATAAAAACAAGAGGCACACACACATACGCACACATGCATGCAAATAATAAATCTAAATTATAACTAAATAGATGATAATGTTGAAAAGAGCTATAATAGATATATAGATCACATGTTATAGCATCAAAGATAATTGTAAGTCATAATATATCTACAACATAATATATACATTTAATAATAAAAAAAATCACTGCCAATTTTATGGCAGTGAATAATATACATTGTTGAGAATCTTCTTTCTGTTCGTTTCATGCTACACTTCTTATTACAGTCACACAAATAAGTATGATTGTTAAAAGAATTCCTATCAATGCAAATAGATAAATGTCCAACAATCAAATATAATAAAAAACCATTTTATTATGAGTCAACATAATAAAATTCAAATTGGTAATTTATTGTTGAATTTAGAAGTCTTCCCTCCGATCTTGATAAATTAGTCTCATTCGACACATTTTTGCATGAAATGAACGAATCTGGCAAAAGAAATATCGCTCTGTCCCATGAATCAAGATATTAATTGCTAAAATTGACAGATATTCAAGTTAGTCACATCAATGTCATAGGGTATAGAGGATTACATAAATTTTTTGCTTTATAAATTCTCCACTTTAAAATACAAATTTATTGCTAATGCAAAAAATACAAATTCACTGCTTTAAAAACGCAAATTCACTGCTTTAAAAACACAAATTCACTGCTAATGCAAAGAATTCATGTGCTCAAAACAATAAATTTTTAAAGTGAATTTGTGTTTCTAAAGCACTGAATTAGAGTAATTAAAGCAGAACGTATAAATAGAGTTGTATCGATCAGAATGACAGATATCTTAATATCTAAAATTTCGAACTTTAATGCTTAATAACTTGATTCAGGGGGCCGCCGCGTTTTTTTTCCTTTTCTTCTTTTTCAGATTCTTTCGTTTTGAGTGACAATACATCAAACGAGTACATTTTTAATAAGATTCTAGGGAGGAAACTATTCTATTATAAATAATATTCCAAGCAATTACTATTTTAGTATATTCTAAATAATTACCATTTTTTTTTAAAGCAAAGGATTTTTTTTAAAAGAAAATTTTTTAAAAGAAAATTTATTTTTGAAACCGAGAACTTGTGTTAGAGAGAGAGGTTGAAGCAAAAAATCTTCACTTATAGTCTCGTATTCCCCTAAACCATTGATGCACAACAGATTTCCTAACCTGAATATTTATCAACTTTAATAATTAATATCTCGGTTCGTGGGCGAACAGTTACAGAGCGATATTTTTTTTTGCCAGATTTGTTTATTTTATGGAAAAATGCGTCGAATCGAAACAGACTAATTTTAACAAGATCGCAGGTGAGGCCCTTAAACTCAACAAACTATTCAAACAGATACATCGCTATTTAACTCCACTCTTTAAAAAAAATGTTTGTTTATTCTTAAGATATGTTTCGTAAAAATTCCACATTTCTGTCGCTTTGACAGATATCGGTGGAGAAAAGGTTATATCTGTCCGCATCACCGAAAAACCAGAGAAGAAAATTATCACGATGCAATCGATGGGCTTTACCTCGTTTCTCGTACTCGCCATAACGAATTTAGTTTGCGCACGTTCTATTTAGTGATTACTAAACCACTTAACTCGTTAGCAGGCAGTCTGAGGCAGTCGTCATCAATCTTCGCCTTCGATTCGACAACAAGTCATAGCGACTTGAGCGACTACAGCGACTACACAATCGGCGTAGACGATAGAAACTAGAAACGATGCAGCACCGACGAGCACCACGCGAGAGATTCAGGGAAAGAGGAAATAAACTGCGCGTCCGATTGGTCAAAGGTCACATTGTTGCGCTACCGCGACGTTTGCATACATATATGTACATATATACCTCCACATATAATGGATGATAAAACGTCTGTTCGCAAAAGTTGTTGCATGAAATTTTCAAATATTTTTGCACTTAAAATGAGATAGATATATATTTGACTTTGAAAAGAGAGAAAGCAAAGGCGTTTCTCACATGATGCGCATAGGCTGCACAGGTTAGAATCGTTTCGTTTCATCTAATGCGAGCATTGATAGCACATACAATTCCCCAGATTCCTCCTACCATTAGCGCATGAGCTATTACTAATAGTCAATGCGCGCATGCGCATTTTGAATTGCATGCTTCGTGCCTCCATGCCGTATATATATACATATATATATCTATATTATATACATACATACATACAAATGCCAAATATACAATAGAGCAGAAATCTTTGGATAAGTTGAAGGCACGGTAATTCGCCAATCGGCGAAAATCTATTAATTAATTATTATTATCTATTATTTAATATTTATTATTTTTAATATCTATTACTTATTTCTTTCGAATCACACTGGCACATGCGTTTGCATCAAATGCATGAAACCATTCCGTTTCTAAGCGTCCATAAAGCGCATTGACGAAACGGAACACGGATATACATGTGTGCAATGCATTGACTGCTACATATGCGTTCGATGCGAGAAGCGAAACGCATCCCTAATCAGTCAAAATAACCTGCATACGCCACACGCGAGCAAGTTCAGTGTTGCCAGATGGCTCTTAAAACCTCTTCATCAAAATCTCCCTAAACGTCCACTATAATTATAGGTATTCGCATCCGTCATTTCTAGTCTTTTCCCCATTCTTTAAAATCTTCTCTCTTTAAAATCTTCTTATATCCGTATTCATAGTTCTTCCTTATTTTAAGAGTGGAGGATTCCTCGATTCTTCAAGGCCTCCTTGTCTCATAATCACTAATCTCAAGTCTGCCTTCCCGAAGGAAGGAATATTTTAGGGATTTTAGTAATCTACTGAAGACAGCATATATCATAATATATTATATATGCAAACCTAATATAAAATTAAAAATTACGAATAATAAAGATTATAAAGGCATTGTTGATTAAATAAAATCGCGATTAAGTATTTTGCAGCAATAATAGACAAAAATAAAACTAATAGCGAACTCGATTTGACGCACTAAGTGCGCACTGATGCACATAAAACTGCCATACATACACAAAATAACGTAAATATATGTTTATAAATAAACATAAGAATCGATTAAATCGTAAAATACTTAATACATTTTGTTGTACAATTAGGTAAAATATTTTATAATGTTTCATAATATTCGACTGGAAGCATTGATGCATATTAAAGCCATTGTACACTAATTTCATTTTAAAAATAAAATACAAATATCTCGAATTATATGTGTATATATTTTATCTAATAGTGCAATAAAATGTATTGAGTATTTCACAATTTAATTGATTTTTATGTTTATTTATAAACATATAAACATATTTACGTTATTTTGTGTTTTAACGTGCATAAGTGCGTCCACTCGAATTCGCTATTAGTTTTTGTCTACTTTTGTTATTATTGTAAAATGCTTAATCACGACTTTATTTAATCAACAACTTTTATAACTAATTTATAACTTTTAGAGCCAGTTTCACCAACGCACAGTGAACTAGGGATCTCAAAAAGTGGCCAAAATTCAAAATGTTGATGGATTTGCGTAAAACTTGGTTGCGGGTATTTATGCTTCCGGCAATGTTCGGATATCGCGCGCGATATCCAATGAGTGTACAGCTTTACATTCTAAAGGTATATTCTTATTGGATGTCGCGTGTCGCGTGCGACAAACACGCGCGCTGGTGTGCCAGAGCCATTAGCAGTTTTTGAGATCGCTGATATATCGAGTCTGATGTCAAAAGCAAAAATTTCAAAATGGTGAATTCAATACGGTTATAATTGCGAAATTTTTATGGTTTAGGATTTGCATGAAACTCAGTGCCTAGGAGTTTTTGGGGGGAAGGGGTCGCTAATTTCGAATCTGATATTAAAACAAAAAATTTTAAATGATGCAATATAGCAAATCCTAAACTTCAAAACTAGTGTAGAATTTGTGTAAAAATTTTGTGTTTTCCATAACTCTTTTATGTTGCTGAGTACAATTTTTAAAATTAAATGTTACGCCTATGATTAGCCTACACACTGTAATTTCTAGAGTCTATCATGAAGAGATTATAGTGCGATTTTAAATTCCTTTAGGCCGGAATCAGACTACGCATTGAAGAATGAGATTGAAGATTGAAAAATTAAAGTTTAATCAATCAGAACAAAAGGAGTAGAACAAAAATTTTTTTGTCCTCATTAGTGAAATTTCTTCAATACATAATCTGATTCCGGCCTTAGGGTACTTGTTTTATGTGAATCCTCTTGTATGTGGAGATGTATATTGCTCGCTCGCTTACAATTTTCGATGATATTTACAAGGAGTATTCATAATAATAATACAATAATTTGAACATTTCATCGACATTTGTACATTCTGTGGCGATTTCCTTACCGAATATCCGAAATATTCAGCACATTGGGAATACCTCTGATAAAAATAAAACGTAAAGCGAGTGTCAATAAAACATTAATTGGAGTGTAAGGAGAGAATAACAGAAACGTAAAAGAAAGTGAGAAGCGAAAATTAGAATATGGAACGTAAAAGAAGCATCAACTGAACGTTAAAGAACATAAATAAAAGTAATAATAGATAAGTTCTTTGGCAAGCATGAGCAAAATGTTCGTTCGTGAATGTAAACGGAGTGTGATTAGGCAGTCTAGAGAACGTAAATGGAACATCGTCGAGTTCCGTTCTTAAACGAACGTGAATAAAATGTAATTCGGTCTTTAAGCGAATGATAATATATTTTAAAATATATTTCATTTATTCGGTAAATAAAAAAAAAGTGCTTTCTTCTTGGAGCTCTAGGGCCTCACTTCAAAAAATTATTTCATTAGAACACAACTGAAAAATCTTTCAATGCTACGTCTTTTTTATCCTAGTATATGCGGTTTTTTAAATTCGAAAAGTTAGTTCTCGCCAAGTCCCTCTGACGCGGCGGTGCCGCGTACTACTCAACGACGCTCCGTTTTAAAATAAATTTTTTTATCTCTATATCCTGAAAGCATACACGAAGCGTATTTGAATGCTACTTTTTACCAAAAGCGTTTAGAAAATGTAGACAAAGTATTAATGAATGAAGTGTTTAGGAAGTATATCAGTACGCTCCATGCATTCTTTGCGGAATGTTGAGGAGTGTATGAGAAACGTTAATGAAAAAAAAAAAATTTTTAACATGTGATAAATGAGACAAATGTATTTCGGGCACACTTTATGAAACGTTTGAGGAGAGTTCGTGAAGCGTGTATGAATATTCAAAACTATTAAGAGGAAACCACTCAATGGAAAATCAATGAAGTGTTTAAGAAGCGTTAAAATTCTTTGTTCACACTTCTTTGACAAGCTTTTCACGCTTCGACAAGCTTTACATTTTTATCACGAATCGAACTTTCTACAAATAATTTTGTTACACTTTCGCTATACAAGGCCGAAATTTTTATTTTGAATCCATCATTTTGAATTTTTGCTACTTTTTGGGGTAAGCGCGGCACGGCAGCGATCCTCACGCACAGATGCATTTGAGACAAATTTTGAGCTACGGTCAAATGCCGCATATTTGCTACATATCTAAGTGAAAGTGTACAGTAATAGGAACAAAATAGAAACCATTAACATTTCTATAAGAAGAGGAATGTATTGTAGAAGAATGCTTAATTGGGGGGTAGGGAGTTTATTGCTATAAATTGTGAAAATTTGATACTTATTACAGCATGTCTTTCCTTAGGCCGCCGCCCATGAATGAAAATTTACAGCGGAACGGAACCAATCACAATTCTGCAGTCATACTTTGTCTCTTTCTTTTCTGCGATTATGATTGGTCTCGCTGTTCCGTGCTGTTGCAAATTTCCGCTCATGGGACGGCCTTGTTGACTACAGCATGTATTACTTTAGGTTAATTATTGCAAACGTCAACATCCCTGGAAATAAAATTAACGAATAGACACTTTCATATTGCCAGCATATTTGAAAATATACGATATATTTTCATAAATTGGGAGTTCGTCTTTTTAGATTTTTAAAATTTTAAAGACCTATTAATAAGAAAATACTTTATTTATGTTCATAAAACTTGTGTTCTTTCATTATTACTTTCATTACTATACAATAAGATAATATAATTTTTTACATCAATATCAAAAGATAAATTTTGGCTACTTTTTGGGATCCTTGATGCTCCCACTGTGCAATGCCGATCAAGCTTAATCGTGATTAACTCCAATTCCAGTCAACCGCAATTGGGACCACATCCTAAGATGTAAACTTGAGCCGATGAGCCAATCAGGACATTGCTATAGGTCTATGTAATCTAATGGAAATGAAAGTAATAGTAAGGAGCTCCGAATTTCAATTCTTTTCTATCAGAAATGTATTGTGTATAATACACAGATTTCCTGATGTGTGCGGAGCCCCCCCCCTTTCCTCGCCCCTAACTTAATAACTTCCGTAACCTCGCAATAAAATTTCAACCGGTTGAGAAACTCGTTTTATGGATAAGTTTACTGCTATTTCTATTTCCGTTAGAATACATAGATCTAAAGCAGTATTCTGATTGGCTACGGTCCACTTGATGCTACAAATACTTCGAAGCATCATCTTTTGATTGGTCAATTAGTAAAATTCTTTCTTCCGATTGGTCAATCAAACGCTTCGAAGCGTAGTTTGTAGTGTCAAGTGGAACGCACCATCTACTATTGTGTAACACATGGCCTGTGCCTTTCACTATGTTCTTCTCGAAACTCGGAATCACCATACGCATACGCTATACTCGCCATTGTTCCGTGTTCGCCATATTTTGCGGAAGAGGTATTCGGAAGAAGTACTCGGTACTATCATTTGTGTGCGCGTTACATTAATATCAATTAATATATTCCATTCGCCGTGCATTCAGCTAACCGTGAAACAGCGAATATTAAGTGTTGCGACGTTCCTTGCCATTGTCGATTCGGAGGTCAATTCGCACAGACCAAGACGAGGAATCGTTGGAGCTGGTAAGGTTTATTCAATACTGCGCTATGTTGAGATATTGGGTGCGTTCCGAATTACGCACAAAGCGCGTGATGTATAATTTTCCCTTGTTGTTTACCGAAGAATAAAGAATAAAATACCTTATGCGCTTTATGCGTAATTCGGAACTCGGAACGTACATATTGTATATATTCGCGTCACCCCAAACTGCGTATTTTTACTCGAAACGCGGTGAACATCTCGCTGGAATCCGCGCTTTATCGAGTCGTAGGGTTTGTTGCGTTGCTTGAAATCTCCCAAAATGTTTGAACTTGAAATGATATATATATATATATATATATATATATATTTGGGCGTTGAAAAGAAAGAAAACGAAGATGCCAAGTACAGAAAGTGCAAAGCGAATAGGCCTATTGCCGCTTGTTCTCAGTTCTATTACATTGGATGGAATATAAACTCCATTGCTATCATAGTTTCATAAAGTTGCTATTGTGTCGATTTATAATTCTTTTTTTTTTTAATATATTTAAGTTTTTTTTAATATATTTAAGTCGTGACAAAGAATCTGAATTTAAAAGTTTTAAAAGGACGTTTTAAATTCTGTATCTTATATATTTATAGCTATTAAAGCAATTTTCACACAATTCTTTCTTTGTAATTTTTAAATATTAATGGGACTAATTTTCTTGAAAGTAGTATCTATAAGAAATATTATCTATTATTTTATATATTTCTTCGGGAATTTAAGAAATATTTCCCAAATTTTTGCAAGTTATATTCTGAAGAAAATTTTTGATTGAGTATATATTCAGTTTTATAAAAAACTGGAAAATTTCGAAAAAAATCTCACACTATAAGATTGCATTTGAAGACACTACCAGAATGCCTCCGAGTTCATCATTTTATCCTTGTTTAACATTAAGTGAATGATAAAATAAAACTCAAAAAATTTTTGAGTAATATTTCTGACATAGCTTAAGTGTAAAATAACATTTCTAAATAGATGTTTTTATACGCCTCGAAAAAAAATCAATTTAATATTAAACAACCTACTATATAATAAATAATACATTTGCATTGTTACATTTTTGTTACTACTGCGTATTTGTATTTTTAAATATTATTTTAAAAATCTAAAGTGCATTTTTGTGTTATTTAAATTATGATACTTATTCAGTATTTCATTCACTATTTCAGTAATATAACGCAACCTAGATATATTGGAGGAATTAAATAACACATACCTAAATACTATAAATATATAACTTATATTTATTTTTGTATATTGAAATATATATGTACATAGAAGAAGAAAAACAGTAAAATTAAAAGTAATGTTTGAAAGCTTTGTGGAAGTTTTCCAACAAGCGACACAGATAATATAGTGATTCATCTTTGTTTAACATTAGTGAACAACAAGGATGTAATGATTCATTGTGTCATTTGTGCCTCTTGTTGTTAGAAATCACCCTATTATGTACTTTATACTTGTTTGAAATATTCTGAAATACTGTACAAAAATAAAAGTAAGAGTTTAATACTTGGTCATATGGTCGAAACTGGATCTTAGATGCTTTTTAAATAATTTCTATATGAATTATATATTAAATAGTAGTCGTTTAAACTGCGCACCGAAGTGATTTTTCGGATTTATAAACGCAATTAAACTACTATAGTAAATATTACAAATTAAATTGATAACAATTTAATAACTTGATTGACTTAACCTGGCATCCTATTAAAGAAAGATGTTAACTGAAAAACTGTAAATAAATTTATTGCGAAAAAATAGTTCAAATAATTACATATTTAATATATAATTCACATAGAAATTATTTAAAAAGTGTCAAAGGTACAGCTTCAATAAGCCAACCATTAAACTCTTGTTGTATATTCACATATATACGATCTTAATAAATCGTTAATCAAAATTTTTGTGTAATTATTAATGAGTGAAGAAGAATGATAATTTTGTTTTCTTTTTCAGAAAATTGATTGAATAATTGTGCAAGTAACATGTACAGCAATAACATCGATCCATGGGAGCCTGGCTATGGGCCAGAAAGAAGAAGTCACAATTCCGATTATGACTATCGTAGTGATTATGGAAACAACAGATCACCAGAATATTCGGAACATCGTGAGGTTGATCATCGTGATAGAGATCATCGTAGTCCGGATTACAGAAATCACCGTGGAAGAGACAGAGATCGCGAAAGAGATCGTTCGAGGGATAGACGAGACCGTAGCAGAGACGATCGCAGCTATAGGGATCGTGAAGATCGTTATGGGAGACAGAGAGATAGGGACTCTGTAGAAAGAGACAGAGATAGAGACAGAGACAGAGATAGAGACCGTTCCAGACGTGACAGGGATCGGGATAGAGATAGGGACCGTAGGGGGAAACGGGAGGATCGGGATCGCGATCGCGATGATGATCATAGTCGAGAAAGTTTGGACTTTGAGCACGATCATGCTCGTGCCTATGGTTCGTCCATGGAAGGGATCCACTACAAATCGCAATCGCCCAACAACACCATAATGATACGTGGACTCGCTCAGCATATTACTGAAAATGACGTAGGTTGTCAACTTTGTTGAGTGGCCTGTCGTAGTGGCCACTCGTGAGCCAGCATTATCGAGAATTGCATCCACTATTATTATTTTTATTATTATTATGTGTGTATCACAGGTGCGGCAAGACATCCTCAACTGTGGTCTCATGCCTAAGGATATCAGGCTAATACGGAAAAAAGATACAGGTAACTATTATATTGTATTAAAAACTTTAACATCCTTGTAACATCATTATCATGGATCCCAATTGAATTATTATTTGTGATATTGTTGCGTATCATTAGGTTTATACAACCTTTAGCGTTTATCAAATTACATAAAAATAAAAAAATCATATCCTATAGATTTACAAGAGTTGAGATTTACAAGAGTTTCTTACAAATTGCTACTTATTTAGAGTTTTAAGATTATCATATTTCTTCATACTATTTGTACATATTTCCCAAAATATTATTGGTTTAGCTATTGATTATTAATTATCAATTATAAAAGGTAAGTATAGAGAAATATAGGAGAGAAATTTTGAAAAGAGAACATTAAGCTACTTATTAAAATCACATGAAACAATTCAAAAGCTTTTTATTACATTCTCTTAATTATGTAATCTATAAAAATTAAAAAAAAACTTTACGTTTTATATTTTTTAATGGTAGATTCGCGACTGTTTCAGTAGGGGTAATATAACTTACATTTATAATTGCTGAAACATATAATATAACAACTCTTCAATTAGGATATTTTTATTACATGTGAAGACATTATTTTAATAATAATATAGCTTTTTTTTTATTTCTCTTGTAACATGAAGTTTCAAAGATAATTGAAAGTATAATTGCAAAAATATAAATATGTATATGTATGTATATATATTTTATATATATATATATATATATATATATATATATATATATATATATATATATAAATA
>Ga0157363_1003133_pt1 | contig 14828 bp, 8 predicted proteins | sample AttsexASBM1_FD_111477 | JGI IMG/M metagenome (GOLD analysis project Ga0157363, IMG submission 111477) | Fungus gardens microbial communities from leaf cutter ant in Ribeirão Preto, State of São Paulo, Brazil - Atta sexdens ASBM1 | ecosystem: Host-associated > Fungi > Mycelium > Unclassified ...
AGAAGGCCAAATGTTAACGCTTTAAAACCACAAAAAGGCGGGAAGATATATAAAATTTAAATTGTTATTTCGGTTGTATCAAATCTAAAGCTCAGAACTTTTTTGTACACCTAATACATATACATATAATAATTGCAGTTACAATTCTAGAAATTATGAACTAATCGATGAAGATATTGATTCAACTTCCGGAAAAAATGATTACAAACATTTCTAATAAAACGTATAATATCGAAGATAGAAATAGTAATGATTAAGATAAAATAATGATCAAGCTGACAATCATAATGATGATCAAGAGAATGATCAAAATGATGATCAAGAAAATGATCAAAATGATGATCAATATGATGATCAAGAGGATAATCGAAATAATGAACAATATGATGCTCAAGAGGATGACGAAAATGAAATTAATGAACCATTATATTATGGTGCTGAAATAACTGTGATAGTATGATGTTAATTTTATCTCTTCTTTTACATCATAATCTTACAATGTCATGTATTACTGATATTATTACAGTTTTAGAATTTCATTGTATATCTCAAAATTAAAAAACAAATAATTTATACAAATTTAGAAAATTTTTTCGTATAAATAAAATTAATATGACTAAATTATTATTGTACGATTTGTAATCGAGAAGTAAAATCAATGCAAGATTTTTGTCCATTGTGTGGACAAAAAGAATATTTATTTCATTGAACTGTCCTGTAAAAATCAATTAAGAGAAATGTATGCAAGATCTTTTTATGACAATTGCAAAGTCGATTTCAAAGATCGTTACAATTACCTGGAAAAATAACAGACATTTATGATGTTTATGGACAATTCTATCAAAAATGGGTGAATACTGATTTTCTTCGAAATTCTATTAATTTCTTTCATGTAGTGACACTGACGGCATACCAGTTTTTAAATCGTCAAAAATAAGCATTTCTTAGTATTAACGAATTACCTTTTGAAGAAAAAAACGAATTTTACTGGAATGGCTATTGATTGCATGCATTGCGTTGATGGCGGTAAAAAAATTTTGACATTGCTTTTCGATCAAAAATATTCACTGCTTTTTCTTTGTATTCAGTTATTGACATCGTCAATAGATGATTAATAAGTATAAAAACCTCCGAAATTTATTCGTATGCCACTTACAATAGCAGAGATTTAATATGTTGGGAGACATCAGAATTAAAATGTTTCTTTTTTTATTACTCTATTCCTATTTGAATAATGCGTGCAGATTATTTTGAGCATTTAAAGTTATAACTATTTTAAGTTTTGATGAAGTTACTGATTTTATGATACATATATCTCAAGATTTATTGCGTCGATTTGTTCGTGAATTTCAAAATATGTACGGAATTCAATTTTGCTTTATAAATGTTCATTTATTATTACATTTGGGAGACGGTGTAAAAAAATTAGGACCCTTATGAGCTTATACATGCTATAAATATGAAAATCTAAATGGTCAATTATAAAAATTAATAAACAGAACTCGTTACATTGACACACAATTGGCTGCTCTCAAGATCAATTTATTAAAATGACCAAAGTAATAGAATTATTACAAAATGATAATACAAAATGATAATACAAAATGATATTCGAACTTTTTGTTTAAAGAAAAAAAAGCAAGTCAAGATTATATAAGAAATATCTACATTGCTACAGTGTTGGTATTTATAAATTACAACTATTTACAGACATTATTACAAAAATTTTAAACAATAGTGAAATTCCGTGATGATAATATTTTAATATATCAATATTTTAATATAATGATAAACTTTATGTATCTAAGATGTATAATCGAAGTTTGCAAACAGAATCATTTATTGTACAATATTTTTCTGAATAATGAAGAAAGGTTAAGTACTATTTATTGTTTTATTAAATTTTCAAATTGTAATCAATTCATTTGTAATTGTCGTCAACATTACGCGATTATTTGTGAAATTATGAAGCACGATGTATTTACCGCTACAGATTATCAATTTGAATATTTCACTGAACTATTTTTTTATAAATATTCTGTAATAATTTCTACGCCTGTTAATTATCTTATAACACCCTGTATTTATATGAATTTTGATAATCTAATATTGCTTTACTTATTAATAAAAAGAAATTTGAATAAAATTATTCGTCTCTGCTCTTATAATTTTAATATTAATTTAATCTTATAAGTATATATATTGCATATTTTAAATTTCATTATTTTTTTTATAGTTATTAGTCTTATGTTCGTACATTTTAAACAGTAGTTTTCTGTATGTTTTTAAATATTCATACATTTAAGTAAATTAATCATTTTAACTCTAATTTTAACTCTAATCTTTAACTTTATTTTAACTCTGATCAAGAATAGATAATCCTTATATAAATTAATTTAAAATGTTAATGAAACTCCTATATTAATTTATAGAATTCATATCAAAGTATTTAAAAGAGAAATTCATATAAGGATAGTCATCAAAATAGGTTTTTCAAACTATGAAGCATTTAAATATTACAGTAACATTAGAATTTTGAGATTCTTCGTAGTTTCAAGGTAACATTAAAATTAAATCTGTAGAATTAAAAATTTAAAATTGTAGAATTAAAGAAATTAATAAGTATAATATTATTAAAGTAGCTTTTCGTTATTTGTGGATTATCTAAGTGTCAAAGTAGCATCAAAATATGAGAAGCATTTGTAGCTTCAAAGTAGTATTAAAATAAATTCTATAGATTTAAAGGTTAATATTTAATAAATTTAAAGGTAGAAGTTATTAAGTGTAATATTATCAAAATAGGTTTTATCTAGTTTGTAGAGTATTTAAATAGGTGCAAACTATCTTTAAGAATAATAGTCAAAATAGTATCAAAATTTCGACTCGGAAATTGCTATAATGTCGATATATTCGAAATTTAAAGACAAATCTATGGCAAGTTACCAGTATCATAAGCAATCACAGATTTGTGCGATTTTACTGAGACACGCTTTGCTGTCTGGGGTATTCGATTCATTTTTTTATATAATTTGAATATTAAAAATGGCCTTATCTTAGAAATATGGCCGTTTATAATTTTATGTTTTACAATGATCTTTTAAATGTAAAACTTTCGCTACTGACTTTATTATTGTGTATAATTCTTTCTTTTTAAGTACAACAAATGTACATTAATTCAGCTACAAAGAACAAACTTTCTATCCTTTTTAACTATATATCTTTTCACATTTTGCCTTTTTGCAAATATTTTTTCTCTTTAGCGAGAATTTTTCATATACTTTTTTAGAATTTTTGTATAAATTTCAGAATTTTTCAAAAGCTCTGAATAATTTCGTAACTTTAAAAAAAAATTTTTTTTTAATCAGATTGAAATACTTTTTAGAAATACCAAGAAAGTATATTTTTTTAGAAATCTTCATGTATAAATTTTGAAATGTTCTAAAATTTCTCATTTTATAATTTCTAAATGAAATCCATAAAATTCGAAAAAGAGCTTAAGAAGTACTTTTTCAGAAAGTATAAAATAAGAAAAAAATTTTATAATATTTCAGAATTCACATATATGAAAAATTAAAAAAAAAATATACCGTAGGTATACTTTTTAAATATTTTTAAAGAATATTCCAATTCGTACAAAAATTCTGAGTATGAGAAAAATTTTCTTTAAGAGCGTATTTAAAGCAAGCACGTGCAAGGCTACCGCTAAAAAAAATAGAAAAGAAAGTGCATCTGTGAATGACAACTGGTGAAAATTTTTCTCATAATTTTTACACGAATTGAAACATTTTTCAGAAATATTCAGAAATATTCGGAAAGTTTACATCTTCTCTCAGAATTTCTCATATAATCATGAATTCTGAATATTCTGAAATTTCTCATCCCATAATTTTTAAAAAGTATTTTTAAATTTTTTAGGTTTTGTAACATTTCAGAAATTATACAAAATATTACAAAAAATCTTAGAAATCTTACGATATTTATTAACATATATAAAAAATTCTGAGAAAAGATGTGGTTTTTCTGAGAATGTTCCAATTCGTAATAAAAAATGTGAGAAAGTTACAAAATTATAGAGAAATTCTGAAAAATTATATGAAAAATTCTGTGAAAAATTTTCACCAGGGAAAACTAAAAAATGATGAAAAAAAAGAAAAAAGTTAAGCTCAACTTATTGTTAACACGTACACAGTTTTTCGCTGAGTCTTGATTTGGATTCGCCGCTCTTTCGCGGCTCGCTCGCGGCTGACTCGGCGATTTTCCTGATTTCTCGCTGCGCATGAGCGAGTATTGTCAACATTGACACAACCACGACAACGTAAAGAAAAGTATGCGACAATCGACTCGTCCATGCGTGAAGCATCGCGATGATAATCATCCAGTCAGCAACGATGTCGCCGTACGGTGTTCACTCTGTCGAGGCACCGTTGGAAGAGTATTAACCAACGATACTGATTGATATATCTCATTTCGAACGCGGCTACACCGCAATTCCACCACTGGCGACACTAATGCCACCTGTCAATGTACCAAACCGTCTAGAGCCGTCATTCTCTCCTCTCAGGCGTCTCTCGGTCCTTCAAATCAAATTGAGAGTCAATGTTGATAGTCTCGATATTCTCAATTCGTTGAATTCGCAGTTCCAGAGGAACGCTTGCACGCGACATCGCAATCGATAAATGCAGCGTGGCTTCAACGGTAACGGCTTTATCGCCGACAATTACGAATCGTAGCGCGAATGAGGCGAGCTGAGGGGCGTTCTGTTTTATCGCGAGCTTATTGTGCGCGGACAACGACGTGTCGATCGGCACGACGTCTCTTCCTTGATATGTTTGGAGCGCATCGCTCGCGAGATCGTCGACGTTACACTTTATCCTAGCTCCGATTAACGATTCTACTCTACGCCAGTTAGGGGCGAATATGGCGGCGATGGATGGCGAAGCGAAGCTTGACGCAAGTATCATCCACTATGATTTACCAAAATCATGTCATCGTGTCTCGATGTCTGTTTATTGAAACTTGCTGTGCCGAGTATAATCGAAGGATACGATTTCATAGATATATTCTTGTACAACAAACATATGTTGCATTCAATTTTTTATTACATTCAACAGATGTATGATGATGTCACATATGTTGTTGATCCTCAACATGTTGAGGGTGAGATGACAGTTGGAACAAAGCAGAGGTCGACTTTAGGAGAACCAGAATTTAATACATTAGACGAGCCTATTAAAGATACAATTGTAAGTAGATTTTTGCTAACAAGAAACATAGATGACACTGCAACAATGAAGTATTTTATCCTTGTATAATTTTGAAGCTGACATCAAAATTTATAATGGGGGTTCTGCAATGAATCGGTAATCAAAAGTATTAATCAGTCTTAGGCCTGATTGCACTAACATTACTTTGACTTTAAGCAAGGGGAGCTTAAAGCTTTCTTGTGTTTATTTTGCTTTAAAACGAGAGTTTTATTCTGGCTGAGATAATATTTTTCGCAATAAATTTACCGAATTAATTGTAGGGGAGTTGTTTCATATATATATATAGGAATGTCTGAATGTTTCGTCATATTTATGTTATTAGCGTCTAGATCGATTGTGATTAATGTCCGAATGTTTTAACGCACAATCACATCTGATAATTAAATGTAAAAATTAACAACATTTATTATTTTCATAACATTTAATTTTGACCGATAATTGGCGCTACCATATATATGTACATTTACACGATCGGATCTTATGGATCTGAGCACAAGAATTGTCGTAACACTTGGAGACTTGAGTTATCGACGTAAATAACGTACAAGCTTCGATGTATGACATACGACTTATTGCAGTCTCTTGGAGACTTCTTGTGCTTAGACCCTATCTCTTAGTTTTAAGTTTTGCTTAAAGTCAAAGTAACATTGGTGCAACTTTAATCCTAGTCGTACAAGTTGATAATTTCACTGATTAAGACTTAGGACCACTTAATGCATGATCTACACTGCAGTAGCAGTAGTGATTAAGGAGTAGGCGTCGAGTAGAAATCGACCAATAATTAAATGTGAGAAAAATAATCAACTATGATTGGTCGATTTTTACTCCTTAATCAACTATTGTTACTGTCCATTGTAAATCATGCATTAGACTTCCTCTCATTGTAGAACCCCAGTTAATACAGTAATACAGTTACTGATGCTGGGTTCGTGAAACTTATGTTTAATCTATATTGATTTATAATAACAATAATAATTTTATTGCATGCACTTACAAATTAAATTTAAACGATGTTAAAATTACAAAAAAAAAAGAAAAAAAATATTAAGTGCTAGTAAAAGATGAGGCGATACAGGTGAGCTGGTACGAGGTCTAACCTGAAATTAAAAGGCACTAATTATTTTCAAGAAACCAAAATGATATAATTAGTATTTTAAAAAATGAAGAATATGAAGTTTATTTTTGTAACAGTGATTCTCAAATTTGCAGATATAACAAAGAATATAATTGAATAGATCATAATATACTCATCATTAGCTCTGGAGAATTAATAATGACAAACAATCAAGATAAAAATGATTCAGTATTAAAGTATATGTCATTTTAAACCACGATGTGAACAATACAACAATTGGAAAATAAAGGATCTTAATGTGAAAACAATTTCCTGTGAATTTATATATTATAATAATTACATTGTGTCTCTTGTTAAAAACTTTCAATAGTGAATAACTATAAAATTTCAAATAGAAATATATATGGAGAATAACAAATTTTCAAATTTAAAGAAACAACAAGATCGAAAAGAAACACAGACCATTTCATTATGTCATGAAAAAAGATGCCAATCTTGATCTGTTTACACAAGATCACTTCGATATGTATAATCAGTTCTTATATTCAAAACTTATCAAATCTTAAGTTCAATCTTGAGGTATACGAACCAATTAGATGGCCGCCTTATAGACCATCTTAACACATTGCTTAAGACGATCTTGAAATAAGAACCGACTATGAATATCGACTTTTATGGCGCAACGAATCGTGTACGATTAACTTTGATCTTGGTTTGAATTGCTGTTCATCTTTTTCTAATTCTTGAAATTCTTAGAATTGATTTGAGAAAGATAAAGAATAAATTGAATCAAGACTTTTAAAGTTAATTTTACATTCATAGAAACAGAATTAAGACGTAATAATAATCTTTCAATATCACTATTTATTTATTTTATTTATTTATTTTATTTGTAATGAATTATATTCTAAAGTAATATACTGTACATGAGCACCGCTCATATCCGATAAACTTTCATGAAAATTTTTCGTTTATGTAAACTTTAATTTTAATCTAATTAAATTTGTTGCTTTGAATAAGGTACCTCAAGGAAAAAATGTTTAAAACGAAATCTCAAAATATTTTTCAACTGAAAAATAACATAATAGATAATTTAAAAATTATATTCACATTTATTCAATATAATAAACTGTCATTCTTCTTTTATAACAAGCACTGAAGAATTTTCTGTATATATATATATATATATATATATATATATATATATATATATAAATATATATATATATTTTTTTTTGACATTTTTTATTGCATATGTCTGATATAATTATCATTCTATCCGATGTAGTTGAGGGATGTTCGAGCGGTGGGCAAGAAGTTTTTCCATGTTTTATATCCTAAAGAGAAAAAAAGTTTACTAAAAGAATGTGAGTCTATGAATGACAGAACTCTGTTAGTAAAAAGATGACTGATCATTATATAATACGTTTGCATATTTCAGGGGATTTATGGGGACCATTAATATTGTGTACTTTTATGGCAATGTAAGATGTATATTTACATAGATGTCATGAATATATATGAAAATTACATGTTAATTTACAATTGCACTATATTTAGGATATTGCAAGGTTCAACTGACATAGCAGATAGTTCAAATGATGGAGGGCCCGAATTTGCAGAAGTATTTGTTATTGTATGGATTGGATCTATGGTTGTTACATTGAATTCGAAATTGTTGGGTGGAAATATGTAAGTAAACGAACTGTAAATTTTGACTTATTAATTGATTTTAATTATTGAAATGATTGTGAAATTATTATTTAAATGTATGATAACATGATATATTTAAATTTACAGATCTTTCTTCCAAAGCGTTTGTGTCCTAGGATATTGCTTATTACCGACTGCCATTGCTCTAATTTTATGCAGACTCATACTAATAATGCAGCAAAGCAGTCTTCTATTTACTCTTAGGTTGGTAATCAGCATGATTGGATTTTTGTGGGCAACGTATGGTAAGTATAACACCAATTATAGTAAGATTAACTTATATCTTTCCATTATAAATCATTACCAAAAGAATTATTACTTTAAAATTTATTAATATAATATTTCAGCATCGATGGCATTCCTTGGTGATAGTCAGCCCACAGGCAGGAAGGCATTAGCAGTATATCCAATTTTCCTATTTTATTTTGTTATATCATGGCTAGTTATATCCCACACTACATAAAATGCAACATAACAATTAATCTGTTACAAGACTGCGCATTGCTCCGACCTTCCGCGTAAATATCAGGAGATGACGAAAAAATAATCAGAAGGTGATGCAATGTTTTTCATACATGATATTTTCCAAGTCCTGCATTTGGACATATTCCAATATTGTGCTTTTGTGAATAAAGTATAAAACACAAAACATAAAACAAATATAGTAGACAAGTATTTATTATTGTCTTACAAGGGGAACAGCAGGAGACAAGGTCACGGTTTTTGATACGCTTTTTACAGGCTGTTCTTGAGTGAAAAAAAACGATATGTGTCCGGTCGTTTCAATCATTAGCCTATAGTTTCGAAGAAATCAATTTTTTTTAATAATTATTGTAATAATTTGAAAAACGTATTGTATAAATGAAAATATCAGTATCTTTATAAATTTCATTTTAATTTAATTAGTTTTAATTACTTTTTGATTGTAATGGAATTTCATGAAATTACATATTATAAATAATAATTAAATATTACTCATTTATGGAATATTTATTATTATCATCGTTATCGTCATCGTTGTTGTTATTTACGTGAACGCATAAATAAGATTGTAATGAAAACTGTTATAGTTTCTGATTAAATTAGAAATTATGATTAGGAACAAGTAAGTCATATGTTTGTAATCTTTTTTTGGTTAATATTAATCGATTTATTAATAATAATAAAAAACTAACCGTTTTGACATTATATGGGATGATATAAAAAAAAACAAGAAAAACATAAATATTGCATTGTGAACATCTTACGAATGAATTTTAGAATAAATTTCATTTTAGAATGAAAAATTGGTATTCATCAAAATTGATTCCTGAAAAAAGTTACTTCCATAATGTCAAATCTGCTTTCCGTCAGATATTAAAAAAAGTTATTGTGTCTACAACAAAAATTCGTAAGATGTTCACAATGCAATAAATATTTATATTTTTTTCGTTTTTATGATTTATATCAACCCGTACGTCTACAAAACATAATTAGTTTTCTATTATTATTAATAAATCGATTAATGTTAATCAAAAGAAGATTATAAGATCATATGACTTGTTCTTAATCATAATTTCCAATTTCTAATTTCATTAGAAACAGTATTCATTAGCATTTTATTTATGCGAATAACAACAATGACGATAACGATAATAATAAATATTTTATAATGTGTGTTTAATTATTTATAATAATGCAATTTCATGAAATTTTGTTACAATTAAAAAGTAATTAAAAACTTAATAACATTGAAAATGAAATTTATAAAGATACTGATATTTTCATTTGTATAGTATATTTTTCAAATTATTATAATAATTATTTAAAAAATCGATTTCTTCGAAACTATGGACTAATGGCTGAAATGGCCGGATACATATCGGTTTTTTTCGTTCAAGAGTAACCTGTATAAAGCGCATCAAAATTCCTGATCCTGTCACCTGGTGTTCTCCTTAGTCATTCAATATGTCAATTATGATATATATATTATATATATATCATATATAATATATTAAGAGACTTTTATTATATTTAATTATATTTAAATCTCACTAAATGCACACTGCAATTCAGATAAATTTAATGTCAATACAAAAATAGATTCTTTCTCCATGAATGGAAAATTTGTCAGATTAGTATATTTGTACAGACTTGATAAGAAAAAAAAACATTGTAATATGAGCAATACTTAACGTTAATTTAAACTGTTACATCTGGATATCTTAAACTTCCATAAATTTTTTAACTATTTATTTTTTTTTTACTAAATTTCGATTTTAATTGTAACATTAAATTTAGAAGGTGCAGAAATTCGAAGTAGATTTGTATCTTTTGTATATTATGTACATAAATTATGTTTAAATGTCATATGTTACAATAAAATAATACAATATAGAATATAAGGAACTTCCATTGTTTATTTCATATATGTGAAAAGTATCTTTGCAACTTTCGTAAAAGTATCTTACTGTCGTAATGTATAGAATAAGCACTCAACGATTTTTGTACTGCGATATAACTCGTCTGTAAGTCTCCAACCTGTATATGTATCGAACAAATATGTAGTATATGTTTGGCATATGTCACAGTACATTGGAAACAATTACCTCATAAGCTAAGTGTGCGCTATTGAAGTGCGCTTCATACACATAATTAGCGATGTTAGCTGCTGCATGAAAATATGTTCTCGCCGCAGTAACGTTTCCGTTGCGCATCTCTATCACACCGAGATTGTTGTAAGCCAGAGCATGTCTATTATCGCTTGCGATAGCTAGTTTCAAACACTCCTCAGCCATTATCAGATCACCCAGCGTCTGAAATGGCATCCATCCTTTATGATTTATGTTTTAAAACGATGATAAGTTATACATACAATAGCAATATGAGAGATGTTGTACCACACATCAGCCACATTCTCGTCAGTAGCGAGATTTAATGCTCTTTCAAAGCATGATATAGTATGATCGTATTGCTGAGCATAGAAGCAACAAAGTCCGAGATTGTTAAACAACTCGGCGTTATGTACGCCCATTTGCAAAAGGCGCCTGGAACATATATTTATCAAAATTTATTTATCGAAATTTAATTATAAAATATTATTATGTATAGGATTGAGAAACAATCCTATACATGACAATCGTTATTTGTAACATCGTTGCAATTTTTTTTCAGTAATGAGTAATGATAATATTTCCTTATTTAACAATAACATTAATCATAATTTTATTGTTATTTTGTTATATGGGTAATAATAACAAATATAATCGTTACTTTTATCACGTATTTATACACGTACAATACATGTATATGAAATCTGCATAAGCGAAAAAAAGAAAGTTTGATCATGTTGCAATTAATCACAACGCCATTATCACCATCATAACCACTAGATAGATCCCGTATTAAACTGGAAAATTAATGATTAAAATAATTTTATGACTTCTTATTGATTATGTTCTCACATGTACAGTTAATAAGATTCTTATTATTTAATTTTATGCCATTCTAAAAAAAGAGATCAAAATTTGATGAAAAGATAACAAATTGTAACGATTCATTACTTGTTGAATAACGATAACGAATTACTTTTATAAACTTACTTTTATAACTTTCCCTTATATATAAATAAAGTGTTGAAGATGAAATGGATGTAATTACTTAGATCCGATTACACCAATGTTATTTTGATTTTAAACGAGGCTTAAACTCTGTCTATCTGTGTCTTTTTTTCGGCTTTAAAAGCGAGTCAGATAGAGTTTTAAGTCTCGCTTAAAGTCAAAGTAACTTTGGTGCAATCGGACCTTAGTGAATTTAAAAATATAAATCATTTCAAAATAAAAAGAATGCATACGCTCTACTTATATCTCTTCAATGTTTAACTTTATATATATATATATATATATTACGTTTAATATATATGTATACCTATAATAACGCAAAGCTAGCTCCGGTTGATCATTGTAAAAATGATGCATGCCTATACTGGCAATTGCCTCGGTATGAGAAGCATCCTCTTGCGCGATTACCTTGTAATATTTCATGGACATCGTCGCATTATTCAGGCCCTCGAATATGCGGCCCATCTCCGTGAGGATCGTAACATCGTTCGCGAAGTGTTCAAGGCCTCTCTTACATGTATCCAGAGCAGCCACTGGCTGATCGAGCCGGATATAGACTCTGATCAGCCGCAAGACCGTTTCGATGTTTTTATGATCCTTCAACGCCGACTTGAATTGTTGCTCTGCATCTCTTATCAATCCTAAAGTATAATAACACTTTCCCAGTTGAACTTTCCACCACCAATCTTTATATTGACAGACCTGCGTTGCCTGAACAGCCAAGTCCAGTGCCTGTGATATATTCAATGAATATATTTTAATATTTAATTTAAAATACAATATATTATAACTTCAGTAATAATCTATCAATATAATGTTTATACTCACGTATCTCGCTTCATGCTCGTGATAATATATATATTCGAACAATGGTTTTGCTATGCTTTGCTGATTAGCGTATTTAGTTATGTTTAATCGCGATAATTGGATAAATGGTCCACCAGGTTCTGTCAACATTGATGCTGTGCCAAGCCTTGGAGGAAGATCTCGTTTAATCTTTTCTTGATATTACAATTAAGATTACGCGCATACAAATCACATTTTATAATACATTTTATATACCTAACACTGCGCCCTGAACTTGCTGTAATTGGCCTAGCAGTCATTGCTGTTCTCGGTGTTCTCAATGCCTGCTCAATCGATTGAGACATTGCTGCTTGAGTGGCAGGTCGTATTACTCCAGTAACAGGTCTGCCTTTAAGATATCAATATAGGATTTCATTTTAAAATGCACGAATAAAAATAAAAAAAAAATTGGAATTTTCTCAGATGACTCTAACAAACCGGATTGTGATTTAGGCCGTACTCCTTGACCAGTGTAACTGGTGCCAGGATTTCTCAACGAAGTACCTGGCCTGGGCATTGTCGATATCGCATAATTATCTAATAAAGTCTCGGCAATTCCCTCTTCCTCGCCTTCAATATCGTCCACGTAAACTTGCAGCGTTAAAGCACGCATTTTCAGGATCCATACGGCCTAATAACGAAATCATATGTCACGACTGATTCGTGAACAATTACTATTTTATGCATAAGAAATAAAGAAAAACATACCTGATCTAGCGGATTTTTTCTCAACAAATCCGTGCATATTGCAGCGCACGCCTTGTACTTTTGTCGACTGAATAAGCTCAAAGCGGTAAATAATTCCATGTTCAACAAAGCCTGAATTTCCTCGGAATGGAATATGTATCAGTTTCGTAGCATTGATCCGATTATTATAAAGTACTATACTATACCTTGAGCAATCATTTTCCTTATACCTGTCGTACAAACACAAGCGAAATTATTGATTATTTCAAGTTATTTCTTTACTTTATAGGTGAGTGGTTTACCCCCATTTTCAGTTCACTAACCAACCAACCAACGTTCCAGTGACTAGAAATGACTTAAATTCAATTCCTCATATTCTGCAAAAAACATCTATGTACACTTTATTTTACGTAGTCGTTGAATAGTTAATAATAATTATTTATTAAAAAATTTTGAAGTTTTGAATGAAAATTCCGAAAAAATTCTATAAGCTTAATTGGATTAAAATGAACATTTTTTTGTCTCTTAGATTTTTTTTATAAAATTAATAATTTTTGAGATAAAAAAGTCCTTGAGTCCAATCTTGAAAAATGATTATTTTTATGAATTTTTTTCTCACAAACTAATCTTCTAATGAGTATGAATGAAAAACGAAAATATTCGGCCTTTCTTAAATTTCTTAAAATGTAACGAAAATTTTATTTTATTTTACTCTTACTTATAACGTTATTAAAACAGTGAATACTTTATTATCATAATGAGACTAGAGGCACATTTGCGCCTTGATGAAAATGAGAAGTTTCATAAATTTATTATTATTTAACATTTACATAAGCGTTTGCAGGAATTCGTTGAGAATTCAGAAATCAATAGAGTGTTCATAAAGCGAAAATTATAACGCTGCAACATTTGGAAAGCATTTCTCTGACGAAAATAAGAAGTTTCATGAGCGTTTAGTTCAAGTGTTAAGTCTGCTAAATTCAGACATTTTATCAAAAAAAAAGGTACAAATTTTTTAAATCTCATCGTATCAATCTGCACTTTTTATCCTATTCGATGTGATTTTTTAAATCGATAAATTAAATTTCACTGTGTCCCTCTAGTGATGTTATGCACTGCTTGAAAATTAGATATGTAGAAGAATGTTTGCTAAACGGAGAAAAAACGCTTGTGTTATGGAGTTGAAGAAAATATTTTTTGGGCGTCTTTAAGCTGTTTGTGTAAACGCCTTATAAAACGTTTACTAAGATTCAATAATTCGCCACATTGAAACAGCGTTTGTTGAACGGAAGAAAAATAAAATTAATTGTCTCATTGAGAAAAGCGTTTGGTAAATATTTGAAAAGTCTGACAGTGAATTCTTTGCACGAAGATGCATTAGCGTTGCTTTGAAAAGCGTTACTTTAGTATTATTACAGAACTTTCATAAAACGATATATACTGTATTTTATAAGCGTTCTGAAAGTGTTTCAAACTTAATGGTGTTCTGTAAGCGTTTTTATAAAGTTTAGAAACCTATACTCTTAAAAAATCGTCATCGAACGGTTGTCAACGTTTTATAAAGTTCCTATTTAAGTTCATATTTTTGCCAGGACGATCGACATACTTTCCTGGAGGAAAGTCTCGAATTGTTCAGCTGCAATA
>Ga0157363_1003134_pt1 | contig 14827 bp, 8 predicted proteins | sample AttsexASBM1_FD_111477 | JGI IMG/M metagenome (GOLD analysis project Ga0157363, IMG submission 111477) | Fungus gardens microbial communities from leaf cutter ant in Ribeirão Preto, State of São Paulo, Brazil - Atta sexdens ASBM1 | ecosystem: Host-associated > Fungi > Mycelium > Unclassified ...
AAAATGGTGGCAGCCATAATTACAGAGCTCACCAACCGCAGAAAGAACGTAAATCAATATGTATATCACGTAGATAGAAGCAGATAATAACATTGGAGAGTTTATCACCAATAAGTGCGAAATTATGTCAGTGTCTACAGTTAAACATTCTAAAAATACGGATCGAGCGGCGATCTATATATATATATATATATATATATATATATATATATATATATATACTTATATACCTACAAATACATACGCGAATAGTCGAGCAATTTTATACCTAGATTTAATTAAGGAAAGGACTGAGGATACCTTAATTCAAAATGTGTCGTCAAACCTGCAGAAAGATCTGGAGGGAACAAGACAGAAGGAATCGCGACAAAAACTTACGCAGCCATACATTTGCAAAAATTGCCGCGAAATTTACGCGAATTACGTCTAGCTTGTCTAGCGATAAGTAATGACAATAGGATAACTGGTGTAACTGCCGTTTGAAATCGAGACAGCGCGGCAGGATTAGTGGTGTCATCTAACGGGGAAAAAGTAGAGCTTACGCAACTCAGTCGGTACGATTGATTCTATATGTAGATACTGCAGATAGAAACTTGAAAACAATCATTCGATTTTTTTCCGAACCAACTGACTTATCAGCTGATGGAAATTTGTGTGCATTTCATATTTTCGAGATTCGTCAACAGATGACGAGAGCTGCTGGCGAAATGTCAAAAGCGTCTTCCTAACCTCAAATGTCTAGTGCATTTTCAGCGATTATTCGAACTCATCAAGAAAAGCCACTAGGACAAAGTCAAAATTATTTAAAACTGTATTAAAAAATTAGGAAAAATAATTTGAGAATTATAACATATTCAGTTTTAACATTCGGGTATCATGTAATTTCAAGGAAAAGACATAAAATCATCAACTAGTAAAAGTACTTAAAAAATTCTCTCAAGTGTATTCTTGCATTTAATTACAAGAATCTTCTGTCAATGGAAAGCAAAATGCAACATAATTATGACATTTTGTACAATTATAAGATTTTGTAGAATTTAAATTTTAATCTGCCTTTACATTGACACTGTCGATGAAAGAGGAACACACGTTGAAAAGAACGATGGAGAATACTCAGTCGCTATACATTAGCCTCTTTAGCGAGGAAAAGAATGACGTCTTAAAGGAGGTTTGTAATACAATAATGTGTGTCCTTATTTTTGTCTGACGTCGTGTAACAATTTCATTTTGTATTAAGCTGTTGCATGCCTGTGTCGACGAGATCTGCGGTCGCCCAGGACCATCATATTGCAAATTCGCCAACAGCATGGATTGGAGCAGAGCGGAGTACGAAGGAGTTTACAAACTGATATCATCATTATTACGAAATCCTGCCTCTCTCTATATGATAGAGGAAAAGGTATATCTGCTGAGAAACTGGTTATCAAACTAAGGATACTTTCCTTAACATAAAGTTGATATAAGTGTCTTTTTATTTTTGTTACTTACTGAATGTCAAGAGAGATAGAATGTCGACTTATAAGATTAATTTTAATCTCAGTCCAATTCTTTTTATCTTTTTCTACTTTTAAGAATTAAAAAAAGAGTAAACAGTAACTTAAATGAGATTAAAGTTTATTTTATTTTACATTGATGAAATCAGGTGAAAGGAGCAGTCAATGTGGTGCTACATGCTTTAAAGCATTTTTTGATTGGTCAATTAATAAATTCTTTCTAATTAGGCAATCAAATGCTTCAAAGCATTTGTAGTGAGACTTTGACCTTAACATTGACAAACAAGTATATGATTACTCTATTATACTGAGTCCATGTGGCTATTTTCCTTTCAGGAATGTCAATCAACACAAATATCTTTATATTTATTGAATAACAAAGATCCAACGACGTATCAATTGTATCTTCTAAAAAGAAAATAGCTTGTCTCTTGTTGGAAAACATTTTTTGTTTTTGTTGTTGTGTATCAATGTCATATTTACTTGGAGTATAAAGAAGTCCAAATATAGAATTTTTTAAATTTATTTTAATTATAAATCTACTATGATTCTATTTGAACTCTTTTGTATTCCAAATAAATTTTATTGGAAAATGTTTTCCAGATGCCACAAGAATACCATGAGTTACCCGAGCAAGTGCAACAAAACATTTTTACTTGCTTGAAAGTACGCAGGGAACAATTGACTGACGCTTTATTGCGAGAACATTACAAAAGAAAATTGCCAACCGTGATTGATCACGATTGGAGATTGAAGGTATCATGCTTGTTGATAATCATTCTACCTGCTTACAATGGATTATATTCTTGGCTTATGTCATTACATTTCTTTGCAGTTGGTAATGGGTTCGAGCAAAATGGCCTCGTTAAGAGAATCTCTACTGCAGTTAGATCTCATAATAGAAGATAAGGGATCTCGGCGTATCATAAATTTGGAATTGAATAAAGATGAGTTAGATACGATAATAAACAGTTTAGAAAAGCTAGTATAAGTTTTGATATTTTTACAAAGAAAAAGAAATGTATATAATTCTTATATGTGTATTACAACATTTACTAATTATAAGTTGTGCAGGACACGGGTTCCGTGATGAAATAAATACTCGCTGTTGTTACACTTTGTTTCACAGTTTATTATAGGTTATAGATAAATGTAGAATAGTTTAGTTACTATTATAATTGCTGATCGAAGATACTGGAGACTGTATTTTCGCATCTGAGGCGGTCTCGATTCAAAGATCTCATTCACAATTTTGTAGTCTCCGGCGCAAAATAAATAAACGAGCGAGGTTTGCCTCGACGGCGCCTCAGAGTGATAACAATCACTAGAGAAATGGTATGGGTGCACGGATATTATCAGTCTCGATTCGCTCGTGAAGAATTTCGATAAAAAGTTCGCTCTCGTCGCCAAAACGTGTCGTCCTATTAAGAAGACAATGAATCTTTTTTTTTTCTTTTCGTTGTAAAGATCATTTTTACGGACAGATATATTTAATGAATGGTTTTACTATACAACTTTTAACTTTACTTCTTTCCCGCCCTTATACGTAAATATGTATGTAACCGCTTAGAAATTAATGCCGGACACGAGTGAAGACTCGATCCTTTACCTCTCTATCGCTCGGCGATATTATCGGATATCGGAGCGTCTCACACGTGTATAATGCGCTTCTCGTTTACAACTTTATGATCTATGCTACGCGATCTTAATAAAAAAAGCTTCTCGTAAGATAATTACTCTTTTACTTCTGGAGATCCGTATAAACGTAGAAACGTAGAAATATCCGTATGAAAACTTGACAAAGGTTCGGAAGTCCGTTCCGGAGTGGTAAATTGTGCATGTCTCGTAAATTGTAATTAGGCGATACTTTTTAATGATTATCATAAAAATTACGATAGGCTTCGTCATAAGTGTTCTCTCTCGTATGGAGAAGTAGCAATGTTTCGAACAAACGCCGAATTTCACACAAACGCATTCTCTCTATAGTCTAGATTAATATATCACTTACATCTCGTTTTTTTTTCGACTTACTGTATATACTTTATCTCGTATGTTCCATGGTACGTACGTATACGCGGTGTAAATGTCCCTCATTGCATGTGTTGGTGTATAATGTGTTTTTCCTCGTGTTCTCGCAGCGCCTTTGTGCCCGCGCCTATCAAAATTATGTTAAAAATGTGCAGTTCCTCGTTACAACGTAAAACGTCTCGATTGTACAGATGTAAACGGAAAAAGGAAAACCAAGGACCGCGAAGGAAATACGAGCGAAACAATGTGCCGGGTGCCCTCGAAGTCGCCGATGTGAGTACGAAACTTTGTCGCGTGTTCTTAAATCTTTTTCCGCTTCCTTCCACTTTTCTCGCTCGTGTATTTCCATCTTTTTCCTGTTCTCACCGTGGCGAAGACGCATCTCTCTCGTTTCCGCGCACTATCATTCTCTTTCCCCTTTCACACCGTCAATCGCTATATCACACACAGCCTGCCCTCTCGATTTCCTCCTCTATATTTCGGCTTTCTTTCTCTCTCTCTCTCTCTTTCTCTCATTCTCTTTCATGCTCTCTCTTTCTTTCTGTCACTTTCATTCTCGTTCACACTCTTTCGCTCTCTCATAGAGTACAATAGTTATGTAATTACGGGAGGGCGCCATCCAATGAGTATTTCCTCTGGAATGCGCGACGAACGATCCTATCATCTTGACGATCTCAATCGCTTTTATCGCTTGTCCGTCGCGCGATGTTCGAGCATTAGACTTTACTTCAGTAACAGTTAATGATACTTAAAAAATTTCTACACAGCAGGGACGATCATTGTAACTCGCGGTTAGATACAAGCCAAAAGCTTAATTTCGACGCCTTGAAGGCCTTCCCGCGCGCCACAAGGAATAAAACGAGCATCATTTAATCTGTGAAAGAGACCGTGCCACGTAACGTTATGTGTCCTCCTCCAGAATACGTTTCACGTAATGTATGACCTCATGAACGTAATAATAGTTCTTGAATAAACGATCATAAACTTTCACGCACGTATTCTCGTTTGCCCTGCTGTTAAACATCATCTAATAATTAATAGGCCTACTATAGAGTCTGTATGCTCTCGCGATGCCGCGGTCGTCGTTATTATCATCGTCATCGTCATCGTCGTCGTCGTCGTCGCCCCGTTTTCCCCTTTTGCTGCTCGTAACGAAAGAACGTTATTTTCTGTTGCAGGAATGGTCCAAATATACATATCTATATAATATACTTTTTTGGTTTTAACGAGAGAAAAGAACTTTCTTCTTTCCAAAATACAATTCGATTAGTGGCGCTTATTCGTTTATGTTGTTTTGGTGGTGCGCGTCAGCGATGATTTCCTGAAAAAGAAAAAAAGATGAATTGTCTATTTAAGTGCGAATCGATGTTGCAAAAATTTTATGAAAAAAAAAAGAATACTTACATTCGTGTTGCATTCGATAGCTTCGTTCACTGCCGCCGCGACTGCTTTATCACTTATGTCGATCTCCTCGATAGCCTTTAGAGAGAAAGAGAATAAAAGCATTAATGGCGTTTATGACTGCTTAGTCACTGTAAAAAGGTGCAATCGCAGTATTAATGATCAGATGGCCCCTCGCTCATTAATCTTCCTCGGTCAGTATACTTGATAATGACCTTCAGATTCATTTATGCTCATCGAACGTAAATGATCTCTTGGCGATCATCATGCATTTATAAAAAATATCAAAATTATACTAATTTATAAGCAACTCATTATTTAAACTGTCTAATCAATTTTCATCTGATAATTATCAGAGATATATTATTACATGTCAAGATATATTATTATATCTTCATTGCTTTATTAATTATCGACAAAACATTAATGATTATTGAATTGAGAATTTGTTAATATAGATTTTTTTCAAGACAAAGATTCTACTACTGTATTTTAACTCTTTATAATGTATAATTTAACAATAATATTCTCATTTCATTGTCATCATCCTTCAACTTTCTCATTAAAGCACTTCGTAAATGTACATAAGTAAAATGTTCAGTCACAAAGCAAATAAATGATAAAGAGAGTTGTTGAGACTCTTCTCGAAACGGTCGATCGATACTATCCCGTGCATCATCGACAATGACTCACTCCAGGCTAATAATAGCATGGACGTAGTATACGTGATTATAATCTTCAGACTATGGCTAGACTGAGAATTATATATATCTATATATATATATATATATATATATATATATATATTTATGGGCATGTATACCTTGGTGACCGAAGCGACGTCCTCAGTGATAGCCGGTGCTGTTGGCGGGGAGGCGGGTGCTTCGGTCGGGATAGCCGGTGGTGCAACTTTGGGAGCCTCATCGGCACTCTCCGTCGTGCTAGCATCATGGGTGACGTTGTTTTCTACTGGCGCCTCAACTTCCGGAGCGTTCTGTAAAATACAAGTCTCTTCGTTATGTGATCGTCATGTATTCGTTCATTCATCATTTCTTTTTTTCTTCAAGTCCAAATCCCAGCATGCTGTAACGAGGACAAAGGAAGACGTAATACCGATTCTGCCGAATACCTTTCGTTTATAAAGAAAACAATATTTCTTCCCTTCTTGTGAATCATCAAATTTAAATGAATATCATAAATGAATTATCACGAGATGATTATGTTGCGGTTCAAGTAGGAGATTGCAAATATCCTGAGATTATTTAGGAATAGAACTCAAAATAGAATTTTCGTCTCCTCAAAATGAGATAACTTTGACCTAGTCGAGATAATTTTGGATCAAATTAAAAAAAACAGCTATTTTTAAAAAATATATGTATGTCCAAAATTAAAAAAAATAAGTCTTAAAACGTCTTATATTTCAATTTTTACATGTATGTCGTTTGGGTATCAAAATTTGAGCCGAAGTTACTCCACTTTACAACATATAAATAAGTAAGAAAATATGCAGTAATTTACAATAGAAACGGAATTTTCTAGATAAATTGTTACACTAACATACTGACACTACAAATATCTTTGATATAAATATATTAAACAGGTTAAAGCGTATTTCTAAATTTAGCCTGTGTTTTAGTGCGCCTGAACAATCGCTATTACCTCCTCGCTTGAAGCGCAGCATACGACAAAATGCCTCAGCAGAATCGTTTCGTCATGCTTCGGGCAGCGCAAAGAATTGAAAATCCCGCTGGCGAACCCTCAGATAAGAAAACTCGGCATGCGCAAGTACAAGATGCTTACGATACAACAGATGCAAATACGAGAACAGCACGACAGTAAGTATTGAGCTCTTCTAATGAGCACGTCTATCAAAAATATCTAAAACGCCAGCTACCACGCGCGTATCATTAGACCAACTGCTTTTACGTCTATCAATGAGATTCACGCTAGAGGCACCTCTAATTTATTCGAGCGTCTATGTTATTATTAGTATAAGAGAGCGTTCGATATGAAAAGATTCAAAATCTACGGAAATGACATCAACTGACGCGGCAGCGCGAATGATCTGCTATTCGCCGCGCCATAAAAAGTACTCTACTGCAACGCATTGATTTTAATCATATGAAAGGTCGTGTTAATATTATCAAGAAAACCAAGAGGCAAACAACACAGGTGGCAATAGGTAGTCATGGTAATATACATATGGTCTTTTAAAAAAACGGAGAGTTGGGCGGAAGCGTCGGAGGACATCGAATAGCAGAGTAAGGCTTGTGTTAATCACGTTCGACAGAACGAAGGATGCACACGAAACGAGACCCTCAGGCGTTGAAACACAACGGGGACGCATCGGGATGGAAAATGGATTTAGCGGATTCTCTGAGGACTGACCGGCTCCGGTCGTGCATCGGCACACCCAAACAGCAAAGTATAATTTTGTTCTCGAAACGAGAATTATTTAAGATCTCCCCCGGACTGTCAGTCTCCTGTCACTCGATGTTACCCTTCGTCGAGAGAACGGAGCGGAAAGATGAGATTGTGCGATGGATATGAAAAAAAAGAAGAGATGAGGGAGTGAAGGTTTTTGGAGTTCAAAATACGTGTTCGATAATTTTTGAACAGAGAGCATTGGAGGAATTCTGGAAAGAGAGTGGAGATCGGGAGAGCCGGTATTTTCATTTTCAGGCTATAAGACCACAGAGACAGTACTGTGCGAACCGTACGACGAAGATATACGTGGAACGAGGCGCCCGCCAAAGAATTTTGGCCGGCTGCATTCATGCCAGGAGGTTGTGTTGCATATTAGTCACCTGGTGATGCTCCTTGGCGGCAGTCGACGGGATGGAGTTCGACAACTGACACGACAAGGCCTCTTCCTGGCTTTCGGTCTTCGCTACGCACTCGGTCGCCAGTCTCTCCTTCAACTCAATGTTCGATTGATCACATGACATCGTCAGCGGTTCGCTCAGCAACATCGATTGTTCACGATTGCTGCTGTCGTCTTCGTCATATGAGGGAATTTGTGAGCGATCTTTCATGGCGGTTTCGGTCGCGATGCCGGATGTGACACTGGACTGTTGCAAGTTAGGACTTAAGGGCGGCGTGAGGAGTGTCTCTGTCGGGTCTCTTGGGTTGGCTGCGTGCTCGACGGGAGCTGGTGGTAATTCACCTACGGATATGTTCGCGGGAGGGATCAATAATAATGGACAAGAGAGTTCTTCCGGTGGTAAAGGATAATCGAAGGAATCTAAGCTCTGCGTCCCCGTGTCTTCAGGTGCCGGTGGTAGATCTTCCAAAGAGATAGGTACGCTTTCGGGTTCGGGCGAGAGAGCTAGCGTTTGAGGTTCACTCAAGTGCTTTTCTGAAAGGGAACACGTCGGAGCATCTGACGGCATTGATTCTATATCATCTAAGGGACAGAATTCTGGCGATGTTATGCGAGCCTTTGATGAAAGAAGACACCTTTTGATCTCCTCGGTTTGCTCAAGTTGCAAAGAGGATGTCGTAAATGGTTCTGTCTCAACGACTGAAGTAGATATCGCGGTAGGTTCTTTTTTGCTAACAATTGGTTCTGTTTCAATTGCACTTGTATTTTGAAGCTCAAATGTTTGAGGACTAAATGCGGTTAAATCTTCAGGCGGACATGGCAGTATATCTTCAATTTCACTGACTGCTTCCATTTCATTTTTTATATCAGACGTGATAAATTCAGTTAATAGCTCAACTGTCGCGTTTTCCGGAACAAACATATCCTCCAATTCTTCTGAAATCAAGGTTTCTTCTGTAGGCAACGCAGTGTCCGATTCAAACTCAATCTCCAGTTTCTCTTCGTCAGTTTCGGGAATCACCTTGACGGATTCAGTGGTGTCGGTAAGCTCTTCTACACTGTCATCTTCTGGAATGATCAACGCAGGCCTGGCTTCTACCAAAATATCCTCCGAAACTGACAGCGGACCTTCCTCGGAATTTATAAATAATTCAATCGGCGAAGTTGTCAATGAGACTCCTTCTTCTTCCTTGATTTCTTTCAACTTTGCATAATCGTGTTCGTATTCAATCGGTATTTCGCTCGATTGTTCCACAACTTCTACCACTGACGATTGCTCTAATTCCCTTGACGAGCTTTCGATCGACTTTGCGAAGAGTGTAGAACTAACTTCTGATAATTTCTCTGTGTCAACAGACACACATTTTTCAATTGAAGGAAGATCCGAGTCTAACAATTTCTCAATTGATTTTATGTGTTGCGTTTCATCTGAAAGATTCCCTACATTTTCAGACGATAAATATTGTTTTACTGCCGGACAGGCGTCTTTTGTTTCAATCTCAGTCGACGATAACGTTTCAGCCTCGACTATATGTTCGACGTTAGACGGTACATTTATCTTCATCGGAACTTCACAGTTATTTATCTCGCTCTCTGTTTGACACTCCACGACCGATGAAGCCTCATTCACAATTTTGGCCATCGCAACAATATCAGAAACTTCCTCTGCACCTTTACTCTGTGTATTTTTATCACATTCCATCACAAGTGATGGAGTTTCCTTCGCCGAATTTGCCTCACTTTTCTGGCACTTAAATACTTTCTCCTTCATCGCAATGTCGCTATCTACTAACGCTTCTTCCTTATTATCCCAACTATTCCCTAATGTCTTCCCAATTTTTTTCGCAATATCTTGAGACGTCTCAACTTCGATCTCGGCCTCTACCACCGGCAGACACTCTACTTCCGCGAGAACAAAGGTCGCTTCCGTCGGGGGTAAGTTGTCGGTAGAAGAATCAAGTGATGTGGGGGACGCGACAGCGGTAGTGATGGATTCATTTGCGCGGTTCTCTTGGGGAAGAATATCCTCGCGAGACGACGGGTACGCGACGTCGGGCGGTGGTGCCGGTGATGCCGGCGGTGTCGATTCCTCCTTATCGGCAGCCACGGCAGGCAGCTTGAGCGCCTCGGCCAGGGCTGTGGCGTTCGCCGCGGCCTGCCGAGCCTGCTGCAAAGGCGACGGATCTATGGGGGTCGGTGGTGGACTGGATGGAGGCAGGGATGGGAGGTCCTCACTGGCTTTCCTCTCAATGATAGACGGCGTCGCGACTGGTTGGACTCGGTAGACGGGGATCTCTACCGGGTCCGCTACGGAGTGACCACCGGCTGACTGACTGACCTCGACTACTTTTTTCTCGGCCTCGACTTTTTCGACCGCCTCCTCTTTCTTATCCTCGACGGACGGGACGGGAGTAAGGGCGGAGGGAGTGGGTTCCTTTTTCTTTTCCTCGACCGGACTAGCAGTTACGGCGGTTGCTGTTGGCGACACTGCGGCAGCTTCTTCCTTCGGCTCGGCCGTGGCTGCTGCTATCGGTGCGACTACCTGCTCGTCCGCTGAGGGACTGCTCGCCGCTGATTTCTCCTCCACCGGACTGCTCGTGGCGGCCGTTGCATTCTCTGCGTCTTCGCCACCCTGAGACAATCGAGAGAACACACCACTTTAGACATTTCGTACGACGCACCACACTCGCCTACCGTAGATATAAAAACTCTACATTTTAAGATATTAATTTATTTTATCTCATAGTTTCATAAAAATATCATTGCAATATTTCGTTACATTTATATCATAGAAACACATAAAGTGCACCGTTTGCACGAATACTCTTATAAACAGATAATTCAATTTTAAACAAATAATTTTTAGCACCTCGTTTATATGAATTAATAATAAAATGCAGAAATATAAATTTCGAGTAGAGAAATATTTATTATTCAACTATTTTTAGCGGACGATCGGCTCTAAATGAAAGGTGAGCTATGCCACGTGGATGAAGTGCGATGGAGAAAAATGTTGGTTCATTCGAGCGCGATATTATTTTTTTGTTCGTTGCGAGGGGTGGTCGCCGACGACTACAGCGCGCGTTCTCTCGTGCCAAGGGTGAGCTCCGAGCGACTCAAATGAAAACGAGGGTGAACAGCTTAATGATACATGTGGAGCGAAAGAGAGAAAAAGAGAACGAACGATGTGTAAAGAGCCGTACGTACCCCTGGTGCATACGAGGGCGGTAAAAGAGGGTGCACGGTGGGGTGCCGAGTTACCAATGTTCTCACCCTTTAGGAGCCGTATCAATCGTGTCACTGTGTCAATGAGTGTTTCTTTCTTCCTATAATCTTTTTTTTAAGACAAAACGATCACAATTCTTTCTGTCAATAGCTCACGAAACAACGGGGGAGATTTATGTATAAATTTACTGTTCTACAAACAATGATTATTGCGTGAAAAACGACGTTAGGCATTATTATATTCTTAGATCTCTCAAAGGAGTTATGGTAACTCAATCTTTTGAGTTAAATAACGTTTCGTTATTTTTTACTGCCATATGTGTCAAAATGTAAATCAATTCATTTCTTAGGTTAGTTTCAATTCAGACTACTGTATGCATTTAGCATACATAGTATATAGGATGGACAGTTTGAAACAAATAAAAGAAGTATATCTGAGTCAAATTTAATACATTTTTTTTAGTTAAATTGTTTAACTCTATTTTTAAATTAAGGATGTTGAATAGAAATAAAACGACCTACAGAAATGATGAAAAACGTCAAATTGGGTATAATTTGACACGAATTAACACAGCATGCTAATGAAAGATGAGAGACGGACTCGATGTATGACGCGGCAAGTGCCATATCATTTATATGCATAATTCTGTTATCGGCTCGGTAACGTAATATGTAGAGATAAAACTGAAGAAGTGCGCAGCGGAATAAAAGTATGAGCACATTCCGTCGACACACGCCGACGCTCAGAAATTCCTAGGATGTTTTGTCACGTTTTCTACATAGATGAGATATATTTATTGCTACTGCAAACTATTTCATCTACAATATTTATTACTCCATCTACACAATCTGCTGCGTGTGTTATGCGGGTTTGATTCTTAATCTTTAAATTGTTCGCTAAAAGTGAAAACTATTTCTCGCACGCAAAGATCTAAGATAATGTGTAAATGTATATTTAAACGCCTAATAAATATTTATATGTATATATTAAAATAAATTTATAATAAAAATAATTCCATACAAGGCTTAATATGTACATGAGAATTTTATTTTTGTTGACTTATATGACTATTTCGTTCGAACGGCTCGTTTATTTGACTGTCATCATTAGTCTTCGCTTGGCGTGTACCGACAAACAACACTCTCGATACCTTTCGGATTGCGCAACTTAAGACAGCGAGAACAGTCGAGACAAAATCAATTCTTGAAACCCGAGAGGGAAACAGAAACCGGACGTGAGAAATGCGTCGTGCGCTTTATTGTCCCGCGTTCCGTATCGATCGCCGGCGTCGAGTCTCCTGTCGTAGATTTTCCTAAAGGATATATAAGCCTCTCCCGCCTAAAGAATTACAACGGAGTGGCACTTAAAACGGCATTTGCTGCAACTTTTATGTTGGTTGTACTCCGGAATCACCAGTTTACTCTTCTTGTAAAGAAAACTTCTGTAAGGAATCGTAAGAGGATATTTCCGATACATAATAAAAAGAGATGTAACTTGACGTTCTCTTTCAATCTTCTTAATATAATGTCTTCACATTTTATGTTTGAGGATCAGCTATTCCATCTTCGGATCCACTACGTGGAAATTTATCTACTGGCTAAACAAAAGAGTAAAAGAATAAGAGCATAAGAGAGTAAGACAGTGAAATAATCCAGTTTAAAACAAGTAAATAAATGTCCAGCAGTTAGAAGTTTATTTTGTCCCAATTCTACAATGAATTTCAGCCCGGTGGCAAAAGCGTTTTATTTTTTTGTCGAGAACATTTTGCGTTTATGAAAGTGATGACAGACGACCCGAAAATCCGCTCCAATTTTCTGAACTGAGAGACCTGCTCCAAATTCCAGTCGGAACTTTCCACTCAGAATTCTTCTACTTCTGTCCGAGTCTGCTGATATTTAAACACAATGACACCGTCGACACCGTCGAGGTGAAAGCGATAGATGCCGTAGATGGCTCACACCACAAGAATTTGGCCTAATATCAAAACGTAAAAATATACGACAAAACTGGCGAATTGCCAAGATCGAGGGGCATTGTCCGCAGAGACGAGGAGGCAAGTACTGACGTAATGAACTTCCGGCAGCTTGGCGTCTTCTTATGAGAAAATCGATTGAGAAATTGTGAACCCGCTTCCCTATATACACAATACCGAATTGCTGTTGGCCGACGACCAATTCTAAGTAGGTTAACAGCGACTATTGCGACGTTTCAAAAAAAATTGCATACCAATCATCGATCTTTCTGCAGCAAAAAGAACACTTGATTCTTTCTTAGCAAAGAAATTGAAAATTCGCGATCTACATTTCTGCAATTCCTTTTCCACTTTTTTATTTTGTACACACCAAGGAAAATTAAAGTATTAGATAAATACACATTGTAGATATGTATTGTAATGTTAGTAGAGTTTATTAAAGAATAAAACTGTTTAGCAAAAACTTAATGCACTGACAATGTATTTTAAATAATAATTTCGTGAAATGAAATTTTCTATTTAAGGAACGCTGCTAGGAAAAGCATTTCGTATTCAGAATATTCAATGAATAAAGAATGTATTCATTGTGTGAGCAAATAAAAAAAAACACAATACTTTCCCGATATTTTTGTTGATTCTGTATTGAGTGATGTTTTATTACAAGTATATTTCAATAGAGAGAGTGTAGTCTGCAATGTTTTCAACAATTTGAAAGCTAGCCAAAGGAATCAAGTTACTCACGTACTCCGGGTATTTATCTTTCAATGTTGTTAAATGATGCAGTAATATGCAACAATTTCACCGGAAAATGTACCGTTTATAGCTGTTCTATTAATATTACACCGGTAAAGGCATTTCCGACAGCTGAAAGTAAGTTAATTTTACGCTAACCGGCGGCGGCTAAATTTTTAATCGTCCCGTAAAATACTGACGGTCGCGAATGAAAATATACCTCGCACAGTAAACTACGGGGATGAAACGATCAGACTCGGAAGAGTCGACAAAGTGCCATAACTTTTACATCTTCACGAGCACGTAGAACATTAGAAATGCATTTTTGCGGGTATCCATCTCAGAGACGACCGTCGTAACCGACGATGCGATCCTTCACAACAAACGTTCGCAAATCCTCGCCCTTTGATTTTTTGATAAAAACTTAGAGCAATTTTATAGAGCAAAAGCCGATCATTCTAAATCAGAAACTAGTTTCCCGTCGTTCTGTAGATACACTTCATATATATTTAAAAAAAATCTTAATTTTTAAATCGTAATTAATAAAATATAATTTTTATATTTAATTTTACATTTAATTTTTTTTAGATATTAGAAACTTAAAAAATAGTTAACAAACAAAATTGAAAGAGATAAATTTAGGGGAATTCCTTGTCAGAAACATTAATAACGTGTCGTGTTCATCCGACCGTGAATTATCCTACATGCCATCGCGTCCATGACAGCTGGTATTCGCCAGCACCAAAATCAATTTCCTGTTTGGGAAAAAAAATTAGCTAGAGCAGCGACTCGCTGAAATAATGGTATTACATAACTGTTTCCAACATTCATATAATAATATTCACCAGTGAATTATTATAAAAGCAATCAGATTTTTCAAAGTGTTAGTTGCTATAAGTGTTTAATGCCATGAAGATAATATCGTTCTCTTACTTCAAAAATAATACAATTCAAAAAAATTAAATCTCTCAGAAAAGGAAAAAATTATTTTTCAACTTTAGAGAAAATTATTGACTAATCAAATAATATCGGTAAAGAATATATTCTTATGATAACTTTTTTAAATCACCAATTTTTGGTTCGCGACATTTTGACGATTTTGATGAGTTTAAGTTATTTTAATTTTGATGATTGATCGAATATTTATCCAA
>Ga0157363_1003135_pt1 | contig 14827 bp, 8 predicted proteins | sample AttsexASBM1_FD_111477 | JGI IMG/M metagenome (GOLD analysis project Ga0157363, IMG submission 111477) | Fungus gardens microbial communities from leaf cutter ant in Ribeirão Preto, State of São Paulo, Brazil - Atta sexdens ASBM1 | ecosystem: Host-associated > Fungi > Mycelium > Unclassified ...
ATAATAAATAGATTTTAAATGCGTATTAATAAATGCAATGAGGGAAATGCATAGAAAGGATGGTATTTATGAGAGACGATTTTTTTATGTCGATAATGTCGAGAATGAAAATCATTGATACGACCTCCGTTTTTTAACTACAAAAATCATTTTAATAAATTAGCTACAACGCAATATTAAAGTTAACCCTTCGTTGTCGTTCTAAGCACTCTCCTACGTACGTACACTCTTCAAAGAGAGTTATTTAAGTCTTCAGCGGTTCTCCCGATAATGTCGATACTTTTATAACGTCGAAGAGAAAAGAATGCACTTTCTTCGCACTTTCTATAAAGAGTTCATGTTAAAAGATCTAACCCAACAAGGACGAAGATATATTTTTTAATTTTTTACGCTTTCGTCGAAGAGCGTCGTTTGCTACTTTCATTTCCTTCTTGACGAGATATGGAAAATAGATCAACAGAACAAATTTCCCTTGAAACAATTATAATAGCTCGAGAAAAAAGCTGTAGTTGCCTTGAAAGTGAGGTAATTCTGTCGCTCTTGCAAACTTCTTTTAACATCATTTAATTGCGCAGTAATTATACGGAATAATAAACTAACAAAAATACGATCGTTACGACATATTTTGTTTTGCTTTTGCGATTTATTTGTTTAGAAATTTTGAAAAAAAATCTACAAAAATGTTTTTACTCAAAAATTATTTCTAAGAATCAAATTTAATTAGAATAGCTAACTAAGTAATCAGAGATTTCATAATTTTCACTTAAATTTCTAAAAATTATGTTATTTTTTGCAAGGAGCATTTACAATCTACATATACTTTTTTATTTCCTCATAATGAATCATCTTATCTTTCCCAGTTCCATTGAATATTATTTTCAATAATATTCAATAATTGAACGTACGAGATCGATACGCTGTTAATGCCCGAGACTTCATCTAAAAAATATTTTCCGAATTAAATATAATCAGTTTAGCTTAGATATCATCGCGCACAGCTGTCATGTTGTCGATGTCGTCGAGTTGTCTGGTGAGTCTGATTCACAATGCATCCGGCGTAGCATTGTATTGCGTTGCGCGAGACCAAACGACACGACGTAGAGGCATGTAGAAGAATTTTCACTAGAGGATAGCGAGAAGGGAACAGGCAAGTGAAAGGGAAAAGAAGATAAAGAAAAGAAAGAGAAAAGACAGAAGACTGGCGAGATAAAGGGAAGAGAAAGATAAGAGCGCGTGGAAAGGGTCTCCATCGTGATCGAAGCGAAAGGGGTTAGGGTCGTTGCAGCATTGTTTTTTCACCTCTAAGCCCTGCATGGGCGTCACTGCGGGGGAAACACGGGATTTCGAATACCTTTCTACGATTTCAATATCGCTGATACGCATTCCATGCTACGAGAACATGTTATTGACGATGTCGATGTGAGAGGACAATATGATATGAGACGGAATTATTTTCGCCAATAATGTGAAATTCCCTTATCTTCGTGCATAATTACGAGTTCGAAAAGTTCTCGGTTTGACATAGAAATGGCACCGAGAGAGTATCAAATGATTTTTCTATGATTTTTCTTAAATTTGATTCTTCCGAAAGAGGGCTTCCGAAAAAATTTCAGACAGAAGTATGATTAGTAGTTTGTCTGTTGCATCAAGTAAAGCAAACAAGTTTTTGGGTATTTCTCGAAAACTTGTTTCTCACACTTCTGTAATTGTAGTCGCAAAACTTCATGAGTTGCGCTTCGAATTGCTGCCACCGTATTCATCAGATTTAGCCCCAATGATTTTTTCGAATCTGAAGAAATGGGTCACTGGAAAAAGATACACAAAAGATAAACGGAGTTCATCAACTGAGACAAACGTTTATTTTGAAGAGTTAAAAAAATTGTATTGTACTAAAGCTCTAAAGAAGTTGGAATATCGTTGATCTAAGTGTATTAACTTACAAGACTATGTCGAAAAATAAAAAAAAATTTTGCCACAAATCATATGTTTTCTATGTCAGGCCGAGAACTTTTCGAACTACCCTCGTACAATGAATATTTATACGTGCGAAACTCTTTCGATATAATATACAAATGAACTTTATGTAAAACAAAAGAATAGTTTAGTTGTACGTAAAAAGATTTCAATCGTCGATTTTTTCCATGGTTGATAATTTTTCGTCACTTTTCTAGTCCTCGAGTTTTCATCTTGAATACGCTTTCAGCCGCGCTAATTCCGTTTTAATTCCAGTCTCGAAGTCACACACGATAAAATTAAAGACAGGTAAAATTTAAATGCGAAATGATTGATTCTGGACTTAATGATATCTTGCACATATTCAATCTCTCTAAGTCACGAAAGATAAATTAACGCACTTTTATCTTTGGCGTCTCTGTCGTTCAGCACGAGTCTCCCTTGCGAATCTCTTCTTCCGGGTTCTGTCTGCTCATCGAAGGCGCGCGCGTATTCAGCCTTCCGCGGCATATTCGCCGATCTCTGTCTGAGATGCAGAAGTAAAACAATAATAATGTCTGCCTGCTGCGCCTGGTACCACAGAATCGAGGGTGCACCGACGGCATTATTGTCGACCTTCTTTATCTCGCAAGCCCGATCTCTCGCTCTCCATTCGTCATTCCTTTCGCTTCTTCTCTCTCCCGGGCTCCTTCGTTTTTCTTTGTCGAATTTTCTCCCGGGTTAGGTATAGATACATACCGCCGTAAAACGATGCGACAGCTTTTATCACCGGCACAATGCGGTCTCCGGTTGCCTCCGGTTCTAGTTGTCATCGTTGTTACCGACGTTTTCCCACTTGTTTTTCCAACTCTCAGAGCTCCGTCAACACCACTCTTCATCGTTTTCTGATTCACATTAATAATGTGAGTTCTTATAAAAACTATATTAATCTCTTAACCTTCAGATATTATCAACTTTATCTTTTTCTAGTTTTAAGAATTAGAAAAAGGTGAAGAGTAAATTGAATTCAGATTAAATTTCTACATTGGTAGAAACGGGAATAAATTGAATTAAATTGTTATTTAACAGTTTAAACATAGAAATAATGAAATTATTAATGTTAAATAAATACCACGAAGAGATGGCCAAATAGAAACATCACATATATTGAAAAAATCTTTAAAAAAATAATTTAAAAAATAATTATATAAGTATCGTCCTAATTTAATAGAATAATCAGCTGCGAATTTGTAAATATCATTTACGTTAAAATCGTTGTTTTTCCTCCAAGAAAAAAAAATATATAAAATAGATAAATCGGCAGAGATTCCTCGTTCATAGAAGCTGTAGAACTCAGCATCACGTGTTTTTGCCTCGTCTTCAATGTTAAATATGAAAAACAATGATAACCCAATCCACTCAATTAAATAACATTTTGTTATATTTAATTTCCATATGTGTCAAAATGTAAAATACTCCATTTCTATGATTAATTTCAAAATAAACATTTAGTAAATAATAAACGAAATTTGAGTCAAATTTAATACATTTTCTTGAAATTAAATTAGTTAACTCCATTGTTTTATGTCAAATTAACGACATACTTGATAGGAATAATGACAATCTACAGAAATGATTAAAAACTCATTGAATATAATTTGACATTATAAATTTAACAGTGTTTCTTCGTAACTTGACCGCGAATGGATTCCTTTCCAGCTTTTTCGGCGAAACAGCCGCAGTTCCGATCGAAAATCCTCAGACATCGTAGCTGCATTTTTACGATCGAGTTTGAAATTCGATAGACCAAGATTTCCCGACGTTGCGCAGCAATGCTCCAACCCGGATATATTGCGCGAGGCGTCACAGATGCACACGTTGCTCCGTTCTATTTCAGGATTCCAGTGCTCGATACCACACCCTTGTATCCGACGTACGCCAGGGCATTACGTGGGTGACGTATAAACAAGAATATTTACTAGGTTCTCCCCCCCTCTCTCTCTCTCTCTCTCTCTCTCTCTCTTTCTCTGCTCACGATAACATGTCTGTGTATATGTGCACGTTGTGCAGCAATGGTGGAAAAAGGGGGAGGAAGAGGGGGAGGGTGAGAGAGAGAGAGAGAGAGAGAGAGAGAGAAACTCTATGCATTGGATTCGCAGGTCAGTGGGTTGTCGCGTCGTGTTCGCATCGCTTCGTCTCGCCTCGTCTCGCTACGCGTCACTCGAGCCCCGGTGTCACCGCGGCTCGATTTATCGCGTCCGTCAATCTACGAAGGCTGACCTCTCATCGAGTCTCGGGTTACCTACCTACCTACCTACCTATCCACGTATCTATCGGTCACGTTATACTATGCAGGAGCGCGTTGCAACGCGCGTGCATGCAAGTTGTAACGCGCCGCGCTCTCCCCTTTTGTCTTCCGCTTTATTTCCCTGCGAGCGAGTTACACGCAACGCACGACAGCAACTGAGATAGTCAGCCGTTACGCACTATGCTACAATGGGCTATTCCTCTTTCTCTCTGCAGATTTTTTTACAAATTTATTATTTTTTTTCCCTCAAGTTGCTTACTTCTTTTGTTATATTTTTTTCTTATTTATTTATGCTTTAAAATTTATAAAATTTTAAAGTAAAATATATTCCATAATTCTTAAAAATTTTCTTTATCTTTAACTTGTAGGAAAATGTAAAATATATCTTTTCGTTAACTTGTTAAAAATGAATTTGTTTTGTTAAAAATGAATTCTATCATCATGAAGAATATCATTACGATTCAGTATCAAATCAAGTCCATGATACAAGATAGTTATTATAATTTAACAAATAATTGATAAATGAGAGAGAAGATGGTTGTGGAATAATAATTGCAGACAAAGTTTGCAGAACTCTCAATCTATTAAATTGAAATACACATTCCTTAATCATGGAATAATACCAATCATTAATGAGATGTACATACTTATGTGGAACAAGGGTTGTGATTGAACTCGTCAATTACGAATTGACCTCGTAACGTATGTAAGGACCATAGCACACACAAAAATTTAAGCACCAAAACGTAAATAGTAATCAAATCAGTCAATCACGTAACAACAGTAGCAAATTTAACTTGTTATAACGTTCTTAAATGGGTTTGCACAGATCTATATTGAATTAATGCCGTTGTATGCTCTACTATTGATCGAGAACGTTACGTTCATTAATTCAACCCATGTTGGCGTAAACTCGCTAGGAATTCTTTATTGCTTATGTCTTATGCCTACTGCACACGCGATGAGCGATGAGCGACGAACGATATCCAATGAAAGCTCTGTTTTTCTCACATGACGATGCAAAGTAGAGTTCTTATTGGATATCGCTCATCAATAGGCATTACTGCTTAAAGTTTTTCTGTGTGCTATGGCCCTAAGCCATGCACGTCACCCCAATATTCAGTAGTCAATACACTCAGTATCTGATTAATTACAAGAACATTTCACCATCAAACAATCAAGACATCTTATAATATGTAAACATGAAGGATCTGATGTGAAAATAACATTTTATGTACGATACAATTAATAATTTAATAAAACCCTGGTGAGAGACATGAAGTTTCTTCAAATATTCATTACACACAATCAACGTTAGTATATTCATATATATATTTACGGAACGTGAATATCGAACAAGACGTAATCATCGTTTCAAATTAATTATTAGTTATTTACGTGATTAGTAATCTGTAACAAGAGAGTTGAAAATAGATTGAACATAAAGGAAATATACCAATTAACGATAAGTAAATATACATCCAAGGAATTTTACGTATACACGATTTATTCTTTAGAAGTATTCAAAATTAAAAGCATTAATTTATATTAGTGCAATTTCTGTTTCCGAATTTCTTAATTATAATTCTTAATATTTTTTACATCAGGTTTACATTTAGTATATGTAAACACGACTTTTTAAAAAGAAATTTAAATTGCAACTTATACTCGAAAACAAAGTATGTAAATTTCAAGAACGATTTTTCGACCGGATATAATTAATTAATTATATTTTCCGATCGATGTTTTTCGTTCATTCACGATCTTAATTTACGCTAATCTTTATTTATACAGTATTGTGTAATATACGGTAAGCTGCCAGGAATGAATTTGCTTAAACGACGGAATGAACCATAAATTAACGCGGTGTGACGTTTAGATTCCGCTGACTAAAGGTGTGTCGATTAATAATGTACAGCGGTCCGCTATCTCTGTTCCTCTCTCTCTCTCTCTCTCTCTCTCTCTCTCTCCCTCTCCCCCTTCCGCTCCTTCTCTTTCATTCTCTCCCTCTCTATCTCTCGTTCTCTTTCGTGCTGGTTGTGCAAATTCCTGTTGAGATTTGCGTATCGAAAACAATACGCCGATCCTCTCTCTTCTATCGCGTTCGAGATAGTATTCGGAGGTAATCCCCGGGGATCGAATCCTCATAATCCTCTTTGTGCCCGATATTTCACTGTGCAAAATCGCCAACGCGATATCAACTTCACCGCACTCGTGACGATACAGGAAATTTAGGCTGTGTCGACTCGTGTCGGGTCGAAATCGCGCGAAATTTTGCGGCAAAACGCGATTTTAGGAGAAAAAAAGGGAAATAAACTCGTCGCGCGTATGAACGCTATTTTTTCTGTGCGCACATCCCTTGCAGCGAGAGGATTAACTTTCCATCGCGAATTTCTACAATAGTTTACATGGGAAAATTTTGATGTTACGAGGATTCTGCCAAGCAAAATTGCTAGTTAAGTCATATCACAGAGTGTTCAGTAATATACGTTCAATAAACAAAATAATTTTCTTTTTGTGGAAGATTGGAAATATTTTTTCCTATATTTAATTATTTATTTGTACGTATCATTTTCTTTCATAATTTCCGAAGTTTTAAATGAAATTTATTAAACGGTTTTATTTCTATATTAAATAAATTTATTATTTATATATCTTTAAATCCAAACGCATTTAAAATTAGTATTAAAAGGAAAAATATTTCATTCGCACAAAGCTTTATTTCTTAAATTAGTGATTTCTAAGAATAGATTTCATTGATAATAAAAATCTCTGTCTTTAAAAAATTTTGAACTCCTGATTCCTTAATAAAATTACTTCAAGCTGTGACTATTAGTGCATACCCTGTATATCGTATACTAACCACACGTATCAAGGGAGAGGTAGAGAAAGCGAGGAAAAGGGCAATTGAGGGCGGGGAAGAGGGTGTCTTCCCCTTTCGGTTTTGTAATTCCTGCGTATGTTGCGCGCAAATCATTCCGCTCGGACCGTTCGCGGTCTCGCCATTACGGACTTTCGACCGCACGCGGAAACCGCGATCGAGGAGAAATTCTTTCGCGATCGAACCAGTTCGCAAAACATGTAACGGAATCTGGAGATGAAATTCCTTCGAACGCGTGGTGAACGTGCGTTGAAACGGCTGGCGTCGTGAATTCAACGCTTCCGCTTCGATAAAAGCCGCTGCAGCTTCGAATTCTGCGTTAAAATTTGTGCAGCATCAACCCTTTGTTTTTCATGATTGCCTTAGTTAAGAAACATATAAAAAAATAGTTGAATAATTAGAACAAAAAATATTTAAAAAATTAATATATGTAATAATATGTGTATATATATATATATATATACATATATATATATATATTTATATATGTATATATATATATATATGCATGTAATAATATACTCTGAAAAAAAATCCTATCTTAAAATTAAATAAATATTTACTTTGACATTATTCAAATAAATGATTTATTAAAATTTAATATTTTTTTAATGTATTAAATAAAAAATAATAATTAATTTTTTTTAATTATATTTTACAAATAAATAAAGGTAAACATTTTTTTTTAATGTAGAACAGAACTTTGCTTATTGTTACAAAAAAATAAAAAATGAACTAAAATTTATTTTTATCTTATTGTCTTCTTAGAAGTTTGAAATATTACGATTTGTATTTTATATCCGAGAGAGATTGAATTTTCATTTTTGTTTTCTGTTTGTATTTCATTCCTTTTACTTCATCGTTTGCCAATGTATTCTTTAACGGAGGGTTAATAGAGAGTTAACGGGTTAAGTTCCCTCTCATTTCCTCTCTTCTTTCCTTCTTTGACTCCGCTCAACCTTGCCAGCATCCGTCAACTTGCCATCGTCGTCATGGAGGGTGGTAATGTGAGAGGGTGACAAAGTGGAATAAGAACGATAAGGGTGATAGTATCCGAGCTATCGATATTAGCCTTAATATCGCGTTTATACGTTGAGGCCGCGCACCTCTTTTTATTATAGATTTTCAATGAGTCGTAAGAGACTGAATAAAGAGACGCTAATTACGGACGCGTTTTTCTCCCCCACGTGTTACTATGACTTCGTAGGTCTCAGCATTCGGTCCGATCAGGGAAGGGATCGGGAGTGACGCCTAAGAGAGTGACAAAGTGTCTCAGCAACTACGAAGATAGAGAGAGAGAGGGGGAGAAAGAGAGAGAAAGAGAAAAAAGAGGAGAAGGAAGAGGAGGAAAAAGGAGGCGCAAGGAGATCTCTTTCCTCGCACACTACTTCCTTCGACCCCTCGACGAGACACACGGGTAGGGTTGACTGATCTGCCTCGTAATGCCAATCGATATACACACGGAGAACTATCATCCGGTGCGACACGTCGACCGACGATCTTTTAGGCAACGTTCACACGAACGAGTACACACTCATCCTGCTTTGTCTACGAAAGACGAGAGAAGTAGGGAGAAGGGCTGAACTCTCCATACGTGACGAGTGTATGAATAATGCCAAGATATGTGTATCGCGTATAAAGCATCTTTTATACGAGCAAAATTTTACAAATGCTTGCGACACTTGCGATAGAATGACATATATCGTTAATTCTAAAAATAACGCGTTATAAATCAAATAATACTCTTTTATGCAAAAATATCATTTTAGTAAATTACTATAAGTCAGTTTCTAGCTATTTCTAAAGATAAAATAGTTTCTAATTTGACATATAATTCTGATCTTATTCATATTTTTTTTTAAATTGTAAGTTAGATAAAATTGGATAGATGATTTCATTATGAATTTTATCGCAAATTATTTTTCTTTCTGTCGATCGCGTAAGACAGGCTTAAGAAGCTACGAGGATCTGCGTTTGGTATAAAGAGCACAAATTTCCATGGGGTTAGATGGGCAGACACGTCAGTGAGAGATTCTAGGGTTGAGCCAAACCGCCACACCCCCGCTTTTCAAGTGAAACACTCCATATAAAAAAATTCAACCTACGGTAAACGCGCCTTCGGAATTCGTTATAAGTCCCTTGAAATTGAGAGGCTCATTCGAAGTTTTATCGCGTCTCTTGCAAAATTTGATATAAAAATGCACTCAATTTATCGAGCGTTTATCTAAATAAATACACATACTTATATATGTGTACACGCGACAGTATTAGATATCTACATTTGCATATATGTTCACAAAAATGTTAAATCTGTACTCGAAAATTTGCAAAGTATTATAAAAAAAAGTATTATATTCATCAGTAAAAATTTTCTTAAATATGCAAATTTTAATTATTTTATAAAAATATAAAATGATGGCATATAAATGAAACAATTTCTACACACAACTTGTATCAATAAATGAGGAAATTCTTATCTTGTAAATAACAATTGCTTACAACATACCATTCTCCATTTTACATATTAACTAGATTTTACTTTATTACATTTTATTATATACTATGATTACACAATACATTTTCGCTTATAAATTTTATTTATTATAATATGTATACATTTCTCTTTTTTACATTTTATATTTTAAATTCCATTAACCTAATTTATTTCTTCATTTTATTTAATACATTTCTGTATATTAACAGATTTTTACATTATTTTATTCGACTACATATAAGATTATTGACTATTACGAACTTTTTATTGGCGTTACCATATTATACGTACCATATTATCAAATTTTATACTGCGATTTTTCAAAAATTGTGACTGACAATGAATTATTACGTGCGAGGCTTTTACATGGAATCATTCTTATGGATTACATTTTAATTGATGTATAATTATGTATCTTTTATATATTTATTCTTAATCTTTTGCCGTTACCGTTATATCTTAACTTTAATTAGTAAATGTTTTTAACATTGATAATGACTCAAAAAAGGTTGAAACGTCTGTTAATGTTCTCTATTGTTTTTGTACTATTTGTTAATTTATTACATTAAATTTGAATTGGTTTGGCTCGTAGTTCTTTTCGTATTTATTTTATTTAATACTCTCATCTTGTGTCATTAATAATGGCATTCCATTAAATTTTTATTATAGAAAAATTTATAATTTTAAATGATGTAAAGAAAACTTGTGAGATCTGAAAGAGATCTGTTAGATTTGTCTATTATATTTCGCACAAAATGACATTGTAAAAATTATAAAAATAAGAAAAAAATATGTCGACATGTGGTTATATATAATCGACGCGAACAATGAATTACGTAAGATCGTAACTCATCGATCAATCACCTGCGGTGTTACATAATATTTGAGCATTGCGAAGTCACACTTATCGCGCTCTACTCGTCGCTTAAATTATAGTCTTTATGCGTGCTGAATTTCATATGATTCCATTTCGCGATCGACCTAATCCGAATTGAACTGAGTGATCACACTCTGCTCATTTGAAAAAGAAAAATTTTTTTTAATTTTTTTAATCCTAATACTATATTATAACAATTTTTTACTATTTAGTATATGAAGTAAAATTATATATTTATATAAATATATATTATAATTATATAATTTTCGTCATCCTAAAACCATAATTAATAAAATTAATATATAAATATATGAAATTATGACTAAAAATATTAGAATAAACTTAGAGTTTAAAGTCAAATCATTAATTTTATAGACTTATTTTATTATTATTCCAATAAACGGCTGATATGCGCGATCGATTTTTCATGATTCATTATCAGTTAGTTCCATGGACACCGTGCTCCCTTCTTTGAATTTCTATTAATTCAGCGATATTAATCAAAGAGCGACTTCTCTCTCGTTATAACGTGCTTTATTGTTTTCGGTATCCCCCCCCCCTCCTTTCCTCAATTCAATATCGACATACCCTGTGACGCAATTCGTTCATTTGTCGCTACTACACGCAGTCAACGCACACACATATGTGCTCTCGCGTATATGTGCTTTCACGAGCGGTATATGCAGCTTGTGAAAACTGCGAGGGATACGCTGACACAAGGAATAAGGATCACAAAGGCCGACATCGTCGTCGTTGTCGATCGAGCGAAAGCAGGTGCCGACTTCGAAAGAGCCGAAAAGAGTTCGACGTGCTTGTCGACGGGGGATCTTCAATCACCGTCAATGGTAGCGTGTATAGAACGCACACATCGACCATGTATTTTCCCTGCTCCTCTCTTCCGTTACTCTTCCATTTTTTTATTGTTGTCTTTGCGACCCTTTGCATTGCGTGGAGTCGCGCGAAGAGATCTCCAGAAAAAAAGACAAGAGGCTTGAAAAACAAAAAACAACGGAAGCTTGTAAACTATGGCTGTGTTTCGTTATTCATCGCAAGTACTGAAAATCTATAATACGTGAATTATAGGTTTTTAGTACTAGAGTAAATAACGCAATTCATGAATGAAGAATATAGCAATAAAATATAATTGTTGCAAGTCAATCTGTCCATCATACAATACAAGACTTAAAAGATCTAATATCAAAGTGTCCAATATTTAAAAAAGCAAGCAATAACAACAGAAAGATAATCTTATGCAGTGTATCTGATTCTTAATAATAATAAATAGAAAAAAACGAAAAATGTAGATACGATTAGTTTGATTTTTTTAGTGAATGCATTTTTTCGTTCCCTGTAGAATTTGGCAAATCAAATTTTTTCCGTTTAATTTTTGTTATATATGCTCCAGTAGCCTTCGAAATTTCTCTCTGAGCATCTTTTTTTTGCATTCCTGCATTTATATTTTTGTGGAAGTCCAAACACTCATATTTCTTTTATTCATTTGAAAATTAAATTGTTATCTTGCTTTATTTTCATATTATTATTAAATAAGTATATTTTTTTATTAGTGGTTGTTATATATCAACTATACTAGATAATTGAATGTCTATATTAATGAAACTTTATTTCTATTATGATTTATTGATTAATCATTTTCCTTTATTTACCGATATTTATCGCTTAAATTTAATTAGAAATATATGACAAACAGCAATTTTTGCTACTAACAACATTAAACAACACTAAGGAATATCAAGAAAGGAATATCAAGACTGTTGCTTTCAGCAACAGTCGATTTTTTTAAGAAACATAAAACATTAACAAAAAGTTTCTCGTTGTTATTTCGATAGAGACATAACTTTACATTGCTGTGCAAAATTACAGCGAATATTCTGTCGTTAAACTACTTTGAACTGGCCACGAAACGTCCATGTTTCTTCCCTTGTGAATCCTGAGAACTCGAGCTCGAGAAAGACATCAGCTTGGCCACGTTCCCAGGGCACTGCGGGGGCCTCCCGCTATTTTCTTAAGCCAGCATCGTGTAAACCGACTGAATAAACGGACAGCCCGCGGTGTGTGTCTATACACGCGTAGTACGACGTATACACGAGTCGCCACCGCCTTCTCTCATAACCGCGCAAGAACCGCGAGAAAGTTACCCTCATAGACGCACGGATCGACGTCTACCACCACGGGGGCCTGTGTGACCCCCAGCGTCTTTTCTTAGTGTTTACCCTACCCTCTTCCGTCGCCATTTCTTCCTCTTTGTTCTCGATCCTTTTGCAATTCATTTTTTAACGTCCCCGTGCACCTCTGTCTTTTCCGCATTCTCTTCAGATGCTCTGAAATTATTATCGTCTCTCATGACTGCTAGAATCTTTGTTCCTCGCAGATCAATCGAGATCATTCGGTGAATGACTTCTTTTCTGGGAACTATTACACCGAACAGGTTGTCGGTGTAAGATAGAAAGAGGTGTCTATCAAAAAAAATACTATAACAATAATATATATATCTGATAATTTTTTTGGATAATAATAAATGATCGATATATAAATATAATTAAATAGGGAAATGCCTTTCGAGATCTAAATTAGATCTTAATGTTTAATATGATATTTTATTATGAATTTATATCCAGCTCTATAAATTGAATAATTTGTTTGTTTTATTTATTATTTTCTTGTTTCAAATGTTATGCTTCATGAAAAAGTCAATTTATCTTATTTTGTCATTCGAAATAATTGTTTCAGTGAAAATGATAGCATTTGAACGAAATTAAAGAGAATTGCACATCTGCCGATCGATATTTTGATATGATTATGTTCTCGGTAAATTGTGTAAGATAATCTCTTCTCTATCAACGTTGCTAAAGCGCGTGGAACAAATTATATGATGACCAAGAGAGCTCACAAAATATCCAGTTGATACAAGAGGCTTATCTATTTATACAATACAATTGAGTGGTGAAAAAATTAAGAAGATAAATTTTTCATTTCGATATCGCGTGCAAATTAAAGGATTTTTTTTACGAAAAGAGATTGAATATAGTGAACAATTTAATGACTTAAACATTTAATGACTTAAATTTTAATAGAACATTTCACAAGCTTTTGATAAATCAATTTATAAATTAAAAACTATCGATTTTTCAACTTTTTATTGAAAAATATTTTTCATACCAGTTAGGAGAAAATTGTCTTCAAAATATTATGAAAAGAGAATTAAAACGCTTTAGAGTCTAAATAAAGATAAGACAAGATAATTAGAAGATAATCTCGTTTATTAAGAAGTAAAAATTAGGATAAAGATTTGCAGAAATCATGCGAAATCCAAGTCATCATGAAAAAACGAAGCATTTCGCGAAAAAATAGCGAAAAAGGGAGGAAGAGAGGCAAATAGAGGAAAAAAGGGAACGGCACGGCGCAACTTCCCGAAAAATTAATATCCCGTGGGAAGGAGGGTGCACCGGCTGTTTGGCTCTCGGGGACGCTTCCGTGCTCGGCGGGGTGCAGAGGAGCGAGAAAACGACGGATGGCGATGGTGCGGGGAGCAGCGAATGGAAAACCGGGAGAAACTTTGTTTTCCAAACCGATTCCCTCGCGCTTGCGGCAGGGAACGGTGATGGAGAAGGCCAAAGGAGGCGCAAAGGGATTAGACGCATCTCGCGAACCAAGTTTCTCCACGAAGAAACTCGTTTATGTAGAGATTGCCTCGATCGTCATGATATTTTCGAGTCGATCGGCTCGGTGAGATTTAATTGGGCTTGACCACTTGACCGGATTAATTAATCAGCCGATTACGTCTATCGAAGTCTCGACCTTTCGGTGAGGATGTTCATGCTTCTTCGGGCTATTTACTTCACCAGCTACGCTGGAGGGTATCCCTTTGTTCGCCATCGGACGGTAGCTCAACTAAATTCTTAAGAGTGGTTTGTGTTGCCGGTGGACCTTAATTAAAAGTTCGCCAACCTGGTTCGCATAATTACGTTCGATGTGAAGTAGCTCGTAGCACAGCTGGCACAAGTTGAAGTTGCGATTTTCATTGTTTCCAAGATGCCTCGCCAATTATTTTATACAGTCTTTTACATGATTTACTTTACACCACCAAGAAATCATAATTTTTATCTTATATATTCATCTTTTATATATATATATATATATATATATATATATATGAGCTATAAAATATATACATACATATACATACACATATATATATATATACATACATAGGTATATATATATATATATATATATATATATATATATAAAAAAATATATGAGTGAGCGGGAAAGTATTTGCGTTTTTTTATCTCACAGATGTATATAAACTAAAAA
>Ga0157363_1003136_pt1 | contig 14822 bp, 5 predicted proteins | sample AttsexASBM1_FD_111477 | JGI IMG/M metagenome (GOLD analysis project Ga0157363, IMG submission 111477) | Fungus gardens microbial communities from leaf cutter ant in Ribeirão Preto, State of São Paulo, Brazil - Atta sexdens ASBM1 | ecosystem: Host-associated > Fungi > Mycelium > Unclassified ...
CCTTGCCTTTTCAAGACAATGAACCGCGTCTCCGACGAGAAACATTCTTGCGTGGAGTCCGCTCTCTGAATTATACCGCGTAGCTTGCCAACTTTTCAATTTCGAAATTGGACGACCGCTTCAAAGTTGCAGGAGGCTCGATCTTTCCAATAGAGAGAACTCGGATGAAGTGGATGCTAGCCCCTTCTAAATACGTGAACGAAATTGTATATAAACGTATTATCGCATTTTTGCTTCACTGCGCTTTTCGTTCGTGAATACGTTTGTCGTCGAAGACGACGTTGCATACGACGAAAATTTTATATAATTTATTAAAACCAAAAATATTAATACATGTAAGCTACTTTTTCAGCTATTAAAATAACTATTTAAATATTATAGCTAAAATACGTCAAGAAATCTCATCTTTATCTTATTTTAAGGATTGTTTTATTACATAAGAGTCTATATAAATGCGTACGTTGGATATATTCCGTATATGAATCCTAAATTCAAAATCTGAGTGCATCCTGTATATACTCTGGATTTAAACTTTATCAGCGTCGGATTTGTATTTTAATGAAACAAACACGGCGCATATGGATATTATTGTGTTTGTGGAAATTTTATTCTGCTGCTACATGCACGACTTCTGATCTGTTTGTTTCAGTACAGCGATCGATTCACGCCCGTTCTCCTGATAGTCTCGCTTGCGGGGATTAAAGTATGCAGTCCAGATGGAAAAGTGAGTACTAGAGATGCACATACAGATACTCCCGCGGAAAAAGATACCTTGCGTTGGTGTGCACGGACGTTATTGTAGAGAAACCGTCTTGCTGCCCTGCGGCATCTTCCAAGACGCAGCTTCATTCTTTGGAATTTCGCGTGAAAAGTTTACCCCTCTTTTTGACTACGTCCCTACTGCATTACCTTTGGATGCCGGAATAGAAAAAAGATAGTATTAAAAAACAGCCATTTTCTATTTTCGTTGTTAATTATAAACCACTGTGTTTAAACAGTACTTAGTTCTAAATATCTTTGTTACGATTCTTAAGTGGAAAAAAAATAAGATCATTACGAGAAAGGCACTATAATTCACTATATTGATTGGGAAGAATTTCTGAAAAAATAATTGCTTGCGTACATTTGCGTTGCGTGTTAACGATTTAGAAACATAAACGAGTCTTCATAAAGGTCCTCGTTAAAAGAGGGTTGAGCTTTACAAGATAGTAGGATGGAAGTTGAACTGCGATGCGAGAAGCCTAATTTTCCGTTCTTGAGCACCGAGTTCGATAATCCTTGTGATACTTATAAGATCTCCCTTTCAGTCCGATCTTGGGATGCCAATCTTTCAATACTATAACTAGAATGCTGTGCTCTTTCAAATGAATCACTTTCGCTGTATTCTTGAAATATTTATACGGTGAGAATAATAAACGATATCGGAAAGGATAAAAACAATTAAATTGAGACAAAAGCGAGAAAGTTGTGATTATGCAAGACATCTCAATTATTTATTTTAATCACTTTTAATTTTAATCCTCATGGCGTGTAATACAAATGTGAGGAAAGCAAGCAAAATTAATTTTTAACAGCAAACTTATTGCAATTGAAAATTTCACCGATTACTGTAAATCAAAATTCATTGCGTTCTGACGCGAAGATTAAATTGAAAAATATCTAGATATTTCTTCTCCAAATCCAACCAGATATAAAACGTCACATCGTGAGAAGGGGCAGAACAAGAGTAATCTCGCTGCTGTTCGTCTTTTATTATTTTCCGGACTTTAATTGGGGCCCCGTAATCCTTATCGCATCCCTGCCAGTAATATTTCGAAGTTGGCTCGCTCATGCACCGACCACCCTCGCGCGATCCGTACCCGCCGTGTTCACGAACTGTACAGAACATATCGATCCTTCGAATTAGTGTTTTATTTCGAGGGCTTCTCCTAAGCTTCCGCTTTAATTTTCTACCTGAAAAAATCCTTACTTTCTATCCGCGATCTTCGGTAAGCGCCTCTTAAAAGAGCTCTCGTGGAACGTTTATCATGGCGGATGAGAAACGAAACGTCTACCTCCTCCTCGAGAAAATCTCGATTCGCTCACGTCGATTACGTCAGAATTTACGGTCATTCTTTGTATCCAAGCCTCTCTAAATTGTTTAAAACTTATAGATATTTTTTACATGCTTTGCGTTAAAAAAAGGAATAAATGTATGTAAAAGTTAAAAATTTTTTATAATAATTAAATTATTATTTATTAAATGACATTATAACAAAGGTCGAGTAATTACATGAAAAAATGCATCAAAATTTTCAATTATTTCAGATACACTTGCACGTTTCTCGCGTAACACATATTTAATAATGATAAAATGATATTAGTACTTGTTCAAACTACCATATTCAGCAAAGGAATAATTGCCGATTTTCATGTTACGAACTAGAAGATATGAGGAAACTTTCTACGACCACGCCGAACTGCACGTGACTGTATAAGATGATTAAGATGCGAAACTGGAAACTTGGAGAGTCTAATTAAACTACGTACGATCAACGCGTTTAGATAAACCATACGAGATTGGCCTTATTCGATAAAAATTATATTGACGCAATTAACACAATTTAATTATAAAAAATGTTTTGAACTTTTGATTTAAATGTTTGTTCTCCCGCTGAATTTGTTTATCATATCGTGTAATTCATGTCAAGCGTATCTCTTTACGCTCGAGTTCCTACTGCACAAAATCGCGATTATCCCAAATCGTTCATGCACTACGCAAGTATAATAGTTCATTCTCCGATGGACGCGCCGTCATGTATATAATTCGTTAGAAAAATTGACAATCTACGAAAAACATTCTCGATTATTCTCGACATCGTGACGAGAAAGGGACATCCTGGTGATCATTAAATTATAGGGGAGTGAGATGTCAATGAAATGCACACAGAGAGATTTAGTGATTGTTGAATTGGGGTTGTTGGGCAAACGTATACGATGACGAATGTTGCCAATCTTTGTGAATACAAGAGAAAAGGAAGGGAGGGGACAGAGGGAGAGAGAGAAAGAGAGAGAGAGAGAGAGAGAGAGAGAGAAAGAGCAATGTGCCGTATACTCCGCCGCGACCGGGAGGGATGTATTTACCCTCCATCTGTGGATTTATTCGTGCATACATGGAAGAGCACTCCACGATGATACGCATTTCTCTCACCCATATCAGCCACCCACGTCGAACAGTGTCCATACCAATGTTTCACCGGTTCGGTGCCGCGAAGGAGGTACGGCTGCTGCTAATAATCCTTCGTTCCTTTAGCCCCATTAAACCCTTTGCCTCGCCAAGCGTTAAAAAAATTCCTACCCCTACTATATGTACCCTCAAAGTGTGCGCTCCCGTGATTTCGCGACATTCGAGTAGCTTTGAACGTTCCAAACTTACGCTTTGTACGTCAAGCCAACCGGTTACCATGGCATCGCTTTGCTTAGATTACACGAGTTTTCAGCATACACGCGTTTGACTTCGACAGTTATTTTAGGAACACGAGGTGTCCCGGTAAACACTTGTTTTCGGACAATTTTTGTGTGTGCGCGTGGATCACCTATATATAATGACATATATAAATTAAAAACTCGCTTATATACGATTGTACTCTTCCAATAATTTTATCATGGAATAAAATCACGCCACGCTGGATAAAGTAAACCGGAGAATAAACGAGTCGATTGCGGAAACGGGTGTATTGTTACGGAAGATCAACGACGAACGGCTCGTGTAATTTTTGAACTCATACATTTGCCACGATCACAGGATATGTTTATCCTTTACCTACGGATTTACTCATGCATACACGAAACAGCACTCACGCTGCAGCGCGTATCTCTTTTACATATTTCTCCCTCTCTCCTCCCGCACGGCCGATATCCATAGGGAATATCCTTTCACGATAAAACTTTCGTCATAAAACGGACAACACATCGCTCATTCGGATATAAGAAAAATTTCCATTTTTACTTTTAACTCTAAAAACGAGAGAAGGAAAGTGAGAGAACAAAATAAAGATGCGATTTTTATATTTTATTTAATAGAATTTTTAATACGTGATATTAGACAAGAGATCACATACGTGAAAAAAATTATCAATTTATCCTTCCTTCGACAGCAATTACTCGTTCACGTGCAATCTTAGGAAAGGAAACCGGACCAGCACCCGGAAACTGGGGGTCATAAAATTTTTTACTACAACCGAGAGCTTAACCCAACCCTGCCTTAAAATTTTTACTGGAGCCGAACACAAAATCGAACACTTAAACATTTAGAGGTTTCCCATGTGCGCTTCAAATACGACTAAAAGATACATTTAGTACCGTGGGGAGCATTATTATTATTTATAAGTATGTATATTCGTGCACAGGTGAACTTTTGAAGTTCAACACGCGTTTATCTTGTTGGCTAGGATTACGCGAAAAAAACAGAATCCCGCGGTAAAGAGTTAAGTCCGACGAAAGGATAACAAATAATTTATTTTTTTTTATTTTGACGATTATTTCATTGAAAATGAAAGACGGAAAATTCTTTTGAGATGCACTCGTTTGTCATAAATAAATCTTCGGCTTGCAACGGATGACTCCCTCATTGCAAGAGATACTTTTACGTTCACAATCGGATTTTGCGATTTGCTGGAGATCTCCGATTCCAGGTATTCTCAGAGCGGGACAATAGGTAGGGGTTCAAATAACCGACGCAAGTGCTGCAGCGACGTATCCCATTGCAAAGGCGCAAAAGCGAGTAAAGACGAGAGCGGGTGAATAACGACGTCAGTGTCTTCTCGTGGAATATGACAAACTCGACGAAATCCTTTCTAGGATGTCGTTTGTCGTATCAGAAGCGATTGGTAACGCGCATAGTTGCTTCGAGATAGTTGGTTCACTTCTCGTGTTACAGGATGATTCTCGGTTCGTAACAACTTTGCGCTACGCAACTATGTTTCGAGTGGCACAGTCAGAAACTTCGCGTACTTCAATCGAATTTTTAACGAATTGCATTTTAACTTCCGGGTAGAAACCCAAATCGAGCAGGTAACTGCGTGTGTGCTTCAATGTAGTTGCTAACAAATTAGATTGCACTTGTATAAGCTAAAATAAACTGATTAGATCAATAGCCGATTAGTCAAATATATACGCGATTGAAACGTTTACGTCAACGATTATTGCATTATAGTTATTATTTTTTTTTCAAAAATATAATTTCCCATTAAGTGTTTCGTAATGAGAACATGATTGTTACTGTCATCGAAATTCTTGTTGTTGTATTCATTAAACACGCTTGTTATTCGCGCAATAATTAAAAGAGTTTTTCTACTCGTTGAGCACAATTTAACAATAGTCGTAAGAGGGCCTGTTCAAATAATGTCCATCCAAGAAGCATAAATATAGCAAGCAGCTTTTTCACTGAGCCAAATCATTTATATCTTTCTCACGTAGAACTTTGCTACTTGAAGCAAATGCAGGCACCATGAAAAATTCAGCATTTGATAGAAACTTGATAGAATCGCGGAATATCCTTGGCAGAAAATTTGCTCCTACAGTACGATCATCTTTTCAATCACCATTCTACTCATCCGCATGCTCTGCCATGCTTATCTCTGCGTGAGAACGAATTTAAACAAGTATCCTCTCTTGGAAGTTTGAGGATGAAATCGTGTTTCTCTTTAAGATTGAGAATTGAAGTGCAATAATGACTTAAGCCAAAAACTACTTTGGAATAAGAGTTTTAAATTTTAAAGAACAATAAAAAGAGATTAAGAGAGAGAGAGAGAGAGAGAGAGAGAGAGAGAGAAAGAGAGAGAGAATGTTTCAATAAAAATGTGAGCTAAGAGAGAAAACATTTTTGATATAATTTTTCAAATAAATTTTTTATTTAAATTGTAAAAATAACTCAATCACAAAAAAATTGCCGTTGTACAGAAATGCATAGCCTCTTTTGCACATAGAAAAGCTTTTATACGTGCTGAAGCAACTGCAATCTCTACAAGCTTTACAATCAGTACTGCGTTTATATAGTATGCACAAGAGCATGGTGCCGTGACACAATGGAACATATAAATATTAATAGAACGTGCGAGCAGAAACTGTAAACATGCTCGATGTAATTCTATGGGACTAGGTAATAAAATATCAAAAGTTCATGAAGTATCATTGCGAGGATTTAAATTTCTTTGCTAAAATATTGACGAAATTTCACAGAAAGCTCTTTCGGAGACGAAGATACGAAGATTTTGCTCACTAATTTTATTTTGTATTGGTTGCCAAATTTATAGACAATATTAAAAATTTACGTCCCAGAATGAGAACAGTGTTTAAATTCGGAGCGAGTTGAGACGAAAATATACTCTGCTTCACATGAACTACTATCTTATTATTGAAGAAAATCTATTCGTATTTTATGACGATATATTTTATTATAAATTAGGATCTATTTTTTGATGAAAATTTTTTTTTACAATTCTGAAAAACAAAAATTTTTTAAACTTTCTATTTAGGTTAGTCTAGAAACAGTATCTGTGAAATTATAATCGAAGTCGATTTATAAAATAAACGATAAAATTTATGTTGAAACTTATAAACATCTCGCGAATGAAATTTTAATAAATCATTAAAAGTTTCAGAACATAAGAAATTTAAGCAAAAACCTCGCAAGTTTTTCAAGTAGCCAATAATTGGACACAATTTCTTTCTCTTAATTCTCATTACTTGATCAAATTATCCAACGAGGCAATATTATGCAATTATGAAACTACTTTGGTGCACGTAAAAGCACATAAAAATATTAGAAAGAAAAAGCTGAGAAAAAGAAATTCATGTGTATTTTATTTAATTGCTAAAGTAGAACTAATACCTTAATTGATATCATCTTGTGTCTATTTATTTTTCTACCGATGTTATACTTCTATTCGTATCATTTAATTATCTCATTCTACACCCCTCAATTTTGGCTCACGCGATATTCTCTGCGATTGCTAACATATATAGTAAGTGATATTTATGATGATATCCTATTTAATGAGGATGCTAGTTTCTTGCACGGATCTTAACACGTACGCAACATTTCACAGCGGAATTGATTTAAACGATTAAATCACTCAACAGGATAAGAGCAATAATAAAATGCTCATAAATCATTTTTGTTTGCATTCAACACAAAACTCACTCTCGAAAATATCTCGGAAATTGTCAGTCAGAGACAATTTAAATTATTTTTCCCTGCGTTGCACAAAATGATGAATTTAAATATCATAAATAAAATATTGTAGTTTTATTAAATGCATTTTATTAAGCAGTAATTATATCAATAAGTTTAAGTAATTATTATATTGGGTTGTCCGGAAAGTTCGTGCCGATGTTGAAGGAAAATTGAAACGCAGAAGATTTAAATTTTAGTATACATTTATTAAATTATATAGATTAGTTGGCACGAACTTTCCGGACAACCCAATATATTATATATATATATATATATATAATAATTATTATGTATTATTTAACAGAAAAGAATTAAAAAGTTTTTACTTATCTTTAGTTCTAAAATGTGCAGGAAATAATACATTTTCTTTTAAAAAATAAGAAATTTGGTAAAGTGCATTCTCTCTCTTAAATATATCTCATATTTATTATTACTATTATTTTTGTCCCTATATCAAAACATTCTTATGAATCTTTCAAGATGTCAATTGGTTTTTTTTATTTCTGTTGCAGTGCGTGCAAATGGCGCACGCGTTAAGACGCATCTTTTACGCGACTTGTGAGCCGCAGCACGCCCAATTCAGTTTTCTGGCACGAGAGCCCGGGGCCCATTTCAGCCTGCAATATTGTCATTCTTTTATCACCGAGTCTGCAGAACAGGTCAGTAAAATGCGACTTTCTCTTTAATATTTTCTTCTTTCGCGGCACATTCCTATCTCTGAGGAAGATTGGAATATCTGAGAGATGTGTTAATTATGTAGGTCACATACTGAAGTTTCCATAAAAAGAGATAGACTTTTAATTGCTAAAAATGGAGCAGTAATAAACGATTAGAACAATTAAAAAAATGTCTAAATGACAAAAAATATATGCAGACGATATAGAACGAATAGGAACATACAGTGTTTGAAATATTTTACTGTTCGCGAAGTATCTTAAATTGAGTTAATATAAATCGTCGAAACTAAACTGGGATTTTCATTCAAGATATTGTACGTGACAGTTCGACCCTTCCCAGTGGACAACCGCGTGCGTCTCAAGTGGAAACTGGAAACAGTCGCGTCGTTTAAAGCTGATGGATCGCTCCCTTTACTCTTGACAATTTTGCCAGCATTTAGAGCCAAGCCGCACGTTTAATAGACAAAATTTAAATTGAAATTACACAACCAGATTCTTGTCTTAATTGTAATTCAGTATCAGTGCGCTCTTCGCTCTGATGAAGTGAATGTAAGGTTCATGAAATGTTGGTATTAGCAATGAATAAAAATATGGCGATAATCCGCAAACTTCTTGTATCTTTGAAGATAATACCCGTGAAAGCTTAAAAAGTGTTGAGAATTCTTTCTACATGAATTAATGAATCTATTGTATTTATTGCTCTAATTCTCGTAAAATAAAATAAATTTATATTCGTAATATAATAATTAATAATATTCCATACGATTGATTTGTCTGCGAATTCATGCATCGGGAGCAATGTATTTCATCTTAGCTTTAATTTATTAATACGATTACAAATTTCACTAGTATATCATATTTATCGAAAGTCAATCAAGTGTAAAGCAGGAGGAACGTGCTTTGGTACTGAGACCAGCAAATATACGGAGAAATATCGTCTCGAACATCAATACACTGACAACTACCGAATCCTAGGATCTAAAAGCCTCTTTCTGTTGTCTGGAAGATAACATCGCCCGAAGCTTCGAGGTCCGTCGACGATATCAGAAAGGATAGAGCCGTAAGTTGGCGGAGCTTTAGTGAGTTGAGAATAGTAGACTTTGCACTTGGAACTTTGCACTCTGCCATTGCCTTGACATTTTGTCAACTCTAATGGCGCACTCTTCGGATTAAACTTTAAATACCTTCCGCCGAATTAAGAACGTCATCGTTCTTGAAGGTCTCGGATCAAGTATGCTTACTCTGATAGCACAGTCGAGGAGATTGCGAGAATTGGCGAAAAATGAAGAAGGTTTCTGCGTTCATTGAAGCGGTTGACACCACATTTTTCAGTTTCCAACCAATTTCTATGCTCTCTGCCAGGTGATTTGTCAACATATGATCCACATCGAAGGGGATATAAAAGTTTGAAATAATCTTTTTAAAGGAAAATAAGAAAAAATATATCCGTGTGTATGAATCCTTTTTATATTTTCTTTATTGAATCAAAAGACTAGATCCAATACACATACATATACACATACAACTGTAATCCTAACTGTCGTTCTGTGATCTAACGATTTTATGAAAGTCTGACTAATTCGAGATTCCGTAATTTGTTCCTTTAATTGACCTTGAAGAACGCTTTAAAATGTACGTTAAGTAGATACAGATACCTGCAGCAGGTACAGACATTCCAAAAGAGATATACGAGCATTCCAGGTAGGTGCTCGTTGCAAGAAATATCTAGGAAGAGATACAGAGACTCCAAAACGTATTTAGGTATGAAAAATAGAGGTATTTACTCCTAAGTACTTCACTGGACATGACGCCTCGAATCAGAACCGAAGTCTGCGATCGAGCGGCTCGTCGCGCTGACGGCAGGTCAAAGAACGCGAATCGCAAACTCATGCGCTTCGTACGGCGCTGGCTCTCTGTCGAGTGGCGTTCTCGGTCGTGGCAGGGTAAAAAGAGTAAGAAGCCATGGAAAAGATCATAAGAAGGACAGAGAGCGACAGGCAGAGCGGGAAAGACTGACCGACAGACTCAGAGAGAAAGAAAGAAAGAGGAAGAGAGAGAGAGAAAGAGAGAGAGAGAGAGAGAGAGAGAGAGAGAGAACGAGGGATAGCGAGGGTGAGAGGGAGAACGGGGACACGTGGTATTCAACAGCTGCCGTTGAACGTGTTCAATGCCGCGGTTGAAGCAAGAAAGCGGTCGGTCGGTCGGTCGCACCGCTCGGCTTCTCGCAAATCGCGGTGGGGATGGAACCGTGTGGGCCGGTCAGAGCGGTGCTCTCGCTTCGTGTTCCTCGTGGACTTCAGTCTTTCTCTATACGTACCGGGAGATATTGCCATCGCCGGGCCGGTTAAGCGGTGGTATCCACACTTTGCGGCTTTGCGAGCTCCCACCTTGCGAAAAGCAGCAGTGACGACGATGCCAGAATCAGCTAACGTATAACGAAAAGAAGAGAACTGAACGAAGAGCTCGCCAACTGAAGGTTCACCTGGTAGTATTTCATCCGGTTGACAGACCAGAAAGAACACGCGTGAACCGGGCCTCGTGCCTCTTTGAACGGTCCAAACCTAGCGGATGACTCACTGCTCCCCGCTTGCATGAGTTTCCACTTCCGCAATGCTGGCTCGACTTAATAAATTGATGAAGTGAAAGATCGTGATATCGAATTTGCATATAGAATTTTGTATTATTTATGGATATAATGTATTTGTTTTACTGGTCTGATTTTTATAAAAATATATAAATCAGAAATTATTTTCAAAGAAAAGAGGGAAGGGATACGCATGATTTACCATTGAATCGCCAAGGATTAACAAAAGACGCAAAATTCCATCTGGAAACTTTCTATTGCTCAATCGTAACTTTTCCTTTGGCGTCACAATTTCAGACTCCCGAGTAGGAACAATTAGGAGGGAATTGTTCGTGCGGAATATGTCGGGTACGATCGCGATGTCGGTAACAGAGGTCGATGTCGTCTTCGCAGCAAGTCCATCGGAAAATGTAGAAGGACGTAACGACTGTGTGTGTGGTTGACAGACGACAAGTAAGAAGCGAGAAGCGACGCGGTACTCGTTAACCGGTTTCCGCGGGTCGGCATGCAGAGCGACACGTAGCCGGGGCTACGCACGCCATCAAGAGTGGCTCTTGGATCCTCCGTGCGTGTGTCGCACGTAGGATTGGAATCCCACAGGGTCTCACGACATCACGATCATCATCACTTGCTAATAATATCACATCTCCTCACGGGAGACACGGAAGATTTGCTGCCGCAGGGGAAGAAGCCAGTTTCATGTCGACAACGGACTCTCGATAGCTTTGCGCAATGGAGGTACCTTCAGTGCCACTGTATTTCCGTTACCAAACGGATATCGGCATCTCCAGTCGTGTTAGCTATCCGAGAATCGAGTGGTGCTCATCCACGTGCTGCTACGAAATATAGATTGAAACTTCATAATTTCAATAGACGCTTGACTTCGCGATAGGTGTCGGTATCGTCGAAGGGATACCTTCGGAGAAAGGTGTTGGATACGGCATAAATTTTAGCGCGCCGACGTGCCGGTGCCTCGTACATTAGAAAGTGCGCCGCATAGTGTCGCGAATGTGTGACCGGAAATGTATGGAATGTTGATGTTAGAAATGCGAATAACTGGTGTGAACTGTGTGACGGTACAATCCTTCCTGAATGTAACAACAATGTCGAATTGTTATTAAATCTAGAAGCCGATCGCCTCTTCGCATACGGTCTGTGTTTGGAGAAAAAATATCTTTCTTCGTAAAAGTTAAGGGTTAACCAGAAGGTGCGATTTGGAAAGGACAACGTACAAAATACAACGGTCGCTGTGGCATGAGGAGGCTTGCACGCAGACGCAATATCCTGACCGCATTCTTTGCGATTATGGGACGCCTTGGTAAAGGCTCACAGAGCACAACGAGGCCCATTTTCAGGGTGCATTATCGCAAACTTGTGGACGAATATTCGCAGCAGGAACAATTGAAGTTTATGCCCGCGCTACCTAACTACATGTCGTATTGCTGTTGCCGATGTGGTCACACTCAAAAGCTCAAAGTGAGTTCTATCTGAAACCAGTATCATGCTAATTTAAAATTCATGCAACGTTCGTGTCCGCTCCATTTTTTCGTTTTCTCTTTGAGTAATAGAAGTTTGAATAATTCGTTTTCATCTAGTGGGATAATTTCCGTTTCTAAACGATTGCAAATATCAGTTCCAACTGATCTGATATGCATAATAAGATAATCTGGATATCGCTCTGACTTCATGGCGTAGACTTTACCTCTTGCGATATTAACGGATCGCGATTAGGTCGCGGTACCGCAACATGACCTCGGAGACGTGATCGATGCAACGGTTAAAAAAAAAAAGGAAAAGAAGTGAAACGGTCTTCTATTGCTTTTAGATAAAATATGATCATTAACATTTAGTAGTCGCATAGTTTTTTAAATTATTCAGTATCTTTTCAATGCGAAAATACCATGTCCGATGCAAAAGTAAAATTGGAGTGGGAGAGAGAGAGAGAGAGAGAGAGAGATATGCAACTAAGAATTAGTTAAATTTCTCAGATGGAAATTGCTCTCTAACTTCCAGTCGTTCAACTTTCTAACACCTACGTTCATCAATCAAAGATTATCTAATTCATTAGTAAACGTATTTACGTTTCTTTAAGATTTGAAAGAAAATGATCCAAGTTTGATATTCACATTCCAAGATTTGTTAAAAGAAGTCATTGAGTCGGTAGATTGCTGTGGTCTGACAGAACATGAGAGAAAGAGAGAGAGAGATAGATAGATAGAGGGAAAAGAGGAGAGAGAGAGAGAGAGAGAGAGAGAGAGAGAGAGACTAAGCCCGGTAATACTACTATCGCGTACCAGAAAGAAAAAGAGCTAACGAGGGAAGGGAGAGTGAAGGGGGATAAGCCGTGGGATCGGACGAACGCATTCCTCGGCTTCATATAGCTGCTTGTAGCGCGAGATGCCTCGCTACTTCGCTCGTTGGCTCCGATGGAGTGTCTACACAACATTGATATTTTAGTGACGATATACGAACCCGTCATTATTCTAGCCAGCATTTATCTGCACCGCGGGCGTTTAGAAACGTAGGACTCCGTCGGTATTAATCCGTCGGTATTAAAAAATAATAGAAACGTGAGCGTTAACAACGTGACGTAATTTCCATTGTATCGTTAATGCTGCATGCTCTATAGGTGCTAGTACACACTGCCGGCATGGCAGCTGGATTATCTCGCATTGTCGCCAAACCGATTCGAGCGAGAAGCTTCGAGGACCCACGTATGACAACTGCCATCCCTCCGTTAGTTCCTCTTGACTTCACAATGGAAAATCATAATTCGTGTCGACCCACCACGTCCCGCAGACAAAAGCCAAAAGTCCTTCGTACCGCTGATTCACAAAGCTACGTCCGAATTTGACGAGTTTCCAATGATCTCCCAGGCAAGTTCACTATCCGTGAAGCCGCCAGATGAATCCGTGTAAGGATTTGTCCCGGATTCCCGTCTCCTGCGCGATCTCGGTCGAGAAGATATTTTCGGCGAAAAGAGAAAAAAAAGAGATAGACGGAGAGAAAACGAGTCTATCGTATTGCGCAAACGTTACGGATTTTCTCTCAACATCAATAGAGCGTCTCTCTCACAAAAGATAGTCCATTACGGTTGAGGCACCTCTCGTAAAGGCTCTCGGATACAATATGAACTCTTGAGTTATAGGTGGAGGCATAAGTTATACCTGGGAGCTTCTTAATAACATGTTAGTTCCCCGAGTGAAGGACTTTGTAATGATCTCGTCACCGATTTTTCGTACCATTCATATCGGCTGCTTCATCTTCTTTCATTTTTGTCATCGTAGCGCCTCGGAGCAGATGTGATTTTGCATTTTCTTACACGCATATGATTCGTTTTCGACGAAACGTTTGCTTTTCTCATAAAATATATCAATCAAGATTGGACAACTGACGCAATGACTTTGAGAAACGCGAGGTGTTCTGATGACGAATATCATCTAGGTTCCTTATGCCGTGACCGCGCAATTTTGTTAGCCTATTATCGCAGAAACGGCAAACAGTCGCGGAAAATCTATAATAACTTTTTATAAGTGCTCGACATACTGTCGATCACTCGTGCAATTTACAATTTGAGATTTCCACGGTGATTCCAGGGAATGCCGTAAAGTGCTATTTTACAATGACTAGGCTCGCTTCCTTGCGCGCTTCCTGTCGAGAATGACATCGCAAGGTTTGCGCAATGTTCATGCGCCGTGGTCTCGAATGCTTCGTCTCTCTCATTGGACACACATGTCAACTATTTTTATCATTGACAATGCTGCTCCCTTTCATCCATGATGCGTGATTACTATCTCTGTGCTTTATTTTGTTCGATTTCACAAGACTCGCTTCCGGGTTTTGCCTTTTATTTCACTGCCGAGACAGAACCACGATTACTCGCCGCGGAGAGAGCACATTTGCTCTCATATATAATTAAATAGAACTAATTATATAATTAGATTTTTATGTTTTCAATTGCTTGCCAATGAATATTTTGTATCATTAACGTCTTATTAGCTTATTTATATTTGTTAAGAGAAGTCTAATATTTTTGCGCTATTGATACTTTAACGTTAATTAAAATTTAACAATATATGTTAATATTTTCCAGGAAAGAGAATAGAATTTTTATATTGTATTTTTATTAAATGTTAAACATTTAATGTTAAAATATATGTAACATAGAAAAAATAATTCAATGTTCTCCGATAAAAAGTCTATGCGTGCATTAAGTGGATTAATATATATATTACATTCTTCATTATATAAACGCAGCATTCTCGATAGATAATAGGGATTGATTGACTTACGCAACGGAGAACATTTGGATTACTCTATAATCTAATAGATACTGTGTAATGCG